>Ga0209051_1000071_pt1 | contig 210843 bp, 176 predicted proteins | sample AraplaCvi_mMS_r2_2_FD_184286 | JGI IMG/M metagenome (GOLD analysis project Ga0209051, IMG submission 184286) | Arabidopsis root microbial communities from North Carolina, USA - plate scrape MF_Cvi_mMS_r2 (SPAdes) (version 2) | ecosystem: Host-associated > Plants > Roots > Endosphere | place...
CCGCCTCCCAACTGGGCGGTGAAGTGCACGTGCTGGTTGCCGGCGCCAACGCCGCCGACGCCGCCAAGGCCGCGTCGCAGATCGCCGGCGTCACCAAGGTGATCCACGCCGACGCCGCCGGCTTCGAACACGGCCTCGCCGAAAACGTCGCCGCGCAGGTGATCGCGCTGGCCGGCAGCTACAGCCACATCGTCTTCCCCGCCACCGCCTCCGGCAAGAACGTCGCCCCGCGCGTCGCCGCGCTGCTCGACGTCGGCCAGGTGAGCGACATCACCAAGGTCGTGAGCCCCGACACCTTCGAGCGCCCGATCTACGCCGGCAACGCGATCGCCACGGTGCAGTCGAGCGACAAGGTCAAGGTGATCACGGTTCGTTCGACCGGCTTCGACGCCGCCGCGGCGCCCGGTGGCAGCGCCGCCGTCGAAACCGCCTCGGCCACGGCCGACAGCGGCAAGTCGAGCTTCGTCGGCAGCGAGATCGCCAGGAACGACCGCCCCGAACTGACCGCTGCGAAGATCATCGTCTCCGGTGGCCGCGCCCTGGGCAGCAGCGACAAGTTCAACGAAGTCCTCACGCCGCTGGCCGACAAGCTCGGCGCCGCGCTGGGCGCAAGCCGCGCCGCCGTCGACGCGGGCTACGCACCCAACGACTGGCAGGTCGGCCAGACCGGCAAGATCGTCGCCCCGCAGCTCTACATCGCGGCCGGCATCTCGGGCGCCATCCAGCACCTGGCCGGCATGAAGGACGCCAAGGTGATCGTCGCGATCAACAAGGACCCGGAAGCGCCGATCTTCAGCATCGCCGACTACGGCCTGGAGGCCGACCTGTTCGCGGCCGTGCCCGAACTGGTCAAGTCGCTTTGAGCGGCAAACCGCGCAGCGCGTACGCCAGTTCGGCGGCCTGCCACACCGAGACCCGCTGCTCCGCGGCGTACGGCACGGCGTTGTCGCTCAGCGGCGCGAGGCCGATGTAGAGCGCATCCTCCACCTCGCGGTCGTCGCGCGCGGTGTGCAGCGCGCGCAGGGCCTCGAGGCCGGTGCGCGCCGACTTCCACCGCCGCGCGCTCACGAGCATGCGGCGGCCGCGGCGCTCCAGCTCGAAGTCGTACGCGTCGGCCTGGCGGCGCTGCACCGTGTAGCCGTCGCGCACGAAGGACTGTTCGAGCAGCGCCGAGAACGCGGGCCACGTCATCGCCGACACGGCCTGGCGCGTCTGCTCGATGCGGGCGGCGCCCGGGCGGTCCCACTGGCGGCGCAAGGCCACCACGGCGATGACGAGGAACGGGATGCTCGTCAGCGCCCCCGCCACGCGGAACGGGTCGGGCAGCAGGGCGAGGCTCACGACGATGAATCCCGCCGCGACGGCGAGGCTGATCCACCACGGCGAACGCAGCAGGATCGCGAACAGCGAGTTCTTCGCCATCTGGAACTTCAAGGGACTTCTCCGGTATCAGGTCTGGGGACGGGCCCCCGCCCCATTGTCGTCCATGCCCTCGGCCGCGGCGGCCTTGGCCCGCCAGAAGGCCACTTCGATCGGCTGGCGCGCGCCCGAGCGTTCGTTGACGAGCCAGAACTGCCGGCCGTCGGGGCTCACGGACTCCACCTCGCCCACGTGACGGCCCGCGCTCACGCGGCGGCCCACGGCGTTGTGCGGGAAACCGGGCTGCCGGGCCAACGTCAGCAGCGGCACCGTGTCGCGCGCGTCACCCGCCAGCCGCAGCCGCTGCACGATGGGCGCGAGCAGCGGGTTCGTCGCATCTCCCGCCGACAGGTACACCACCACCTTCGCCTGCGCGCGGCTCAGCGCCACGTTGACGAGCCGCTGCGCCTCCTCCGTCTGCAGGAAGGGCTGCGTGCCGTCGGCCGGGTCGAACAACACCACCGGCGCCTCGCTGCCCTGCGCGCGGTGCACGGTGCTGACCTTCACGGCCTCGGGCACGCCGCGCGCCCGCAGCCGCTGGCGGATCAGCGCCCGCTGCGCGCGGAACGGCGTCAGCACGATCACCTCGGCGGGCGACCAGTCGCCGCTGTCGAGCGCGGCGGCCACGGCGTCGGCGATGGCGTCCGCGGACTCTCGGCGCACCGGCCCGCGTTCGGCGGCCGACCAGGCGCCGTCGCGTTTCATGCGCTGCACGGACACCGGCGTGTCGGCGTCGATGCCCGCGAACGCGCGCCGGCGTTCGGCCGTCCACGCGGGCGATGCCGACGCGTCGGCGGCGACGCGCAGCTCGCCGTCGTAGAACAGGTCGCTGACGAGGTCGCTGATGGGCGCGGCCATGCGCGACTGTTCGTCGAGCAGCACCACGGACGGCCCGCGCACCGGCTTCTCGGCGAAGGCCGAACGGCCGAGCCACCGGCGCGCGAGGCGGTCGGGGGACCGCTGCACCGGCGAGAGCTGCCGCGGATCGCCCGCGAACAGCCGCGCCCGCCCGAGCGGCATCAGCGCGAGCGCGTGCGCGAGGCCCACCTGGCTCGCCTCGTCGAACACCACGAGGTCGAACGGCGGTTCGCCGTCGGGCGCGAGCTGGCGCAGCGTCTTCAGCGTGAACGCGGCGCGCGTGGTGGTCATGCTGGCCAGCCGGCACTGCTGCAGCACCGCGAGCGACGAGGCGCGCAGTTCGTCGCGCAGCGCGGCCACACGGTCGGACCACACCTTCAGCGCGGCCGTGTCGCGGGGTGACGGACGCGCCGCTTCGGCGCGGGCGAGGCGCGTGATGACACCGCTGTCGTCGCCGGGGATCAGGTGCTCCCGGCCGGCATACGCGGCCGCATGGAAACGCGCGCCGAGGCGGCGCACCGTGCCGCGGCAATGCTCGCGCCGCCCTTTCTCCAGCGCCTTGTCGACCGCGATGGTGGCCAGGTCCACCGCCTGGTTGGTGGTGGACAGCAGCAGCACCCGCGCCGCGGGCCGGCTGTCGAGGTACTCGGCCAGCAGCACGCCCAGCGTGGTGGTCTTGCCGGTGCCCGGCGGGCCCCACAGGAAGGCGCTGCTGTGGTCGGTGAGGGACAGCGCGGCGCGCTGACCGGGGCGCAGCCAGCGGAAAGGCGCGCCGGTCAGCGCGGGGCCGTCGGCCACGGCCTGCGGCGACGCCAGGTCGGGCAGGCATGCCCAGGCGCGTTCGGCCCACGGGGTGTCCCACCACGCATCGACCACCGCGCTCAGGAATCGCGTGGGGTACAGGCGGATGAGGAAATCGGGGCCGGGTGGCGGGCCGCTGGCGTTCTGCAGCACCAGCTGGTCGTCCTCGGGCACCACGGCGAGCACGCTGGCGCCGCCGCGGGCGGGCGAGCCCCACCACGCCGAGGCGCCGTCGAGGCTGTCGTCGAGCAGGGCCTGGGCCGAGGCCTGGCCCGGCCGCTGGCCTTCGGCGTAGACGTAGCCGGGCTCGAGGGTCACGCGCCAGAGCACGCCGTCGCGCTCGGTGCGCAACACCTTGAAGTCGTAGAACTCGGGAGTGGCCGCCAGTTCGGCGTCGAGGGCCGCGCGCAGGTCGGCGAGGCTCATCGCCCGGGGAACAGGAAGAACATGGGGACGCCGGATCGGAAAAACGGGGTGGCGAGCTTACCCCGTTCCGGCCGCGACGGCCCGTGTCAGAACGCGGGAACGACCGCCCCCTTGTACTTCTCTTCGATGAACTTCTTCACCTCCGGCGTGTGCAGCACCGCGATCAGCTTCTTCAGCGCGGGGCTGGCCGCGTTGTCGTTGCGCGCGGCCAGCAGGTTGGCGTACGGCGAGTCGGCGCCCTCGATGAACAGCGCGTCGCGCGTGGGGACCAGCTTCGCCTCGAGCGCGTAGTTGGTGTTGATCAGCGCGAGGTCCACGTCGGGCAGCGCGCGCGGCAGCTGCGCGGCCTCCAGCTCGCGGAACTGGAGCTTCTTCGGGTTCTCGGCGATGTCGCGGGCGGTGGCGAGGATCTTCGCCGGGTCCTTCAGCTTGATCAGGCCCTGCTTCTGCAGCAGCAGGAGCGAACGGCCCGTGTTCGACGGGTCGTTCGGGATCGCGATGGTGGCGCCCACCGGCAGGTCGGCCAGGCGCTTGATCTTCTTCGAGTAGGCACCGAAGGGTTCGACGTGCACCAGGCCGTCGGGCACCGCGACGATGCTGGTCTTGCGGTCGCGGTTGAAGGCGTCGAGGTACGGTTGGTGCTGGAAGAAGTTCGCGTCGACCAGCTTGTCGGCCACCGCGACGTTCGGCTGCACGTAGTCGGTGAACACCTTGACCTCGAGGTCCACGCCCTGGGCCTTGAGCTTCGGCTTCACGAACTCGAGGATCTCGGCATGGGGCACGGGCGACGCGGCGACCCGAAGGGTCTCCTGCGCGGCGGTCGCGAGCGGCACGGCGAGTGCGGTGACGACGGAAAGAAGGGGAAGCAGTTTGCGCATGGGATCCTGGGAAATCAGTCGATGTGGGACCACGTTAAGCCGGCCATGGCCGTACACCAACTGACTTTCCGGCACGAGCTCATGCGCCGAACGACTGAGCGCGTTCAGCCGAACCGCCGCCTCACCCGCCACCCCACCCACAGTCCCGCCCCGCAGCACACCGCGAACACCCACCCGGACAACGACGCGGCCATGATGCCCGACAGCAGCGTGCCCACCGTGCAGCCGAGCGCGACCATCGCGCCCCACCCCATCAGCACACCGCCCAGCAGCGCGCGACCGAGTTCGGCGAGGCCGGGCATGCGCGGCTTCACGTCACCCGCGGACCAGGCGGCCGCGAACGCGCCGAGCACGAGGCCCGTGACGAACGTCCCGTTGTTCGACCAGAAGACCGCCTTCACGGCCGTGGCGCAACCTCGCAGCGTGTCGAGCCCCTCGAGTCGCGACGGCAGCCAGCCGGCGTGGTCGGCCGCCGTGCGGGCGAGGCTGCCCAGCTCCGCGGTCACGCCGAGCGGCGCGATGCGCAGGAAGGCCGCGGCCCCGAGCCCGCCGATCAGCAGCCCGCCCACGTGCGTGGGCCAGCGCCGCGACCACCACGGGCCTTCCGCGCCGGGCACGGACCGATGCGCCCGCGCCAGCAGGAAGGCGAGCCCGCCCAGCAGCACCAGCTGCACCGCGAGCGACCCGCCATACCCCAGGTGATGTGGCAGCCAGACCACCGGCGCGGCCTGCACCGTCACGAGGTACAGCGTGTTCCAGGACAGGAAACCCAGCACGAACCCGAGCGCCGTGCCCAGCAGCGCGAACGGCGCGGCGAGTGCACCTTCACCCAGGCGGTAGAACTGCGCGCTGATGCACGAGCCGGCCACCGCCATGCCCAGCCCGAAACTGAAGGCTCCGGCCGCGAGCACCCAGCTCACCGGCGCGATGTGCGCGCCCGGCGGCAGGCGCGGCGCCACGGGGTCGGCCAGGAACGCGCCGAACACCGCGTGGTAGCCGAGCGTGCCGGCCGCGAGCGCCGCCACCACGCCGAGCAATCCGCGGGCGTCGCGCGATTCGAGGAAATCGCGGCTCACGCACCAGAAGCAGAAGCGCGACCGCTGCAGGAAGATGCCGAAGAGCACCCCGAACACGAGCGACAGCGGCAGCGAACGCGCGTCGGGCAGGTCCCCGAGCTTCACCGCGAGCGCCCAGGCGCCCGCGAGCACCACCACCGGCACGGCCCATCGCCGTGGCGGTGGCAGTTGGAACGCGGCGTTTATTTGCCGCCCCACACGGTGCCGGCCACGTTGACGATGGGCACGCCCACGGCGTTGCCGTACTCGGTCCACGAGCCATCGTAGTTGCGCACGTCGTAGCCCAGCAGTTTCTTCAGCGCGAACCAGGTGTGGCTGGAACGTTCGCCGATGCGGCAGTACGTGATCACCGGCTTCGAGCCGTCCACGCCCGCGGCGGCGTACAGCTTGCGCAGTTCCTCCACCGGCTTGAAGGTGCCGTCGGCGGCCACCGCCTGGCCCCACGGCACGTTGACCGCGCCCGGCACGTGGCCGGCGCGCACGGCGAGCTCCTGCACGCCCGCGGGCGCGAACACCTTGCCGGTGAATTCATCGGCCGAGCGGATGTCGACGAGCGCGATGTCGGTCTTCTTCTCGGCGGCGGCGAGCACGTCGGTCAGCCGTGCGCGCAGCGCGAGGTCGGGCGCGCCCACTTTGTAGTTGCCCACGGCGGCGGGTTTGACGAGCGGCGTGAGCGGCCGGTTCTCTGCTTCCCACTTCTTGCGGCCGCCGTCGAGCAGCTTCACGTTCTTCACGCGGTAGATGTCGAACACCCACGCACCCCAGGCCGCGAACCAGTTGTTGGTGTCGCCGTAGAGCACGATGGTGCTGTCGTTCGACACACCCGCGCCACGCAGCAGCTTCTCGAAGTTCTGCGGCGTGGCGATGTCGCGGCGCACGGGGTCGACGAGGTCGGTGTGCCACACGACGTTGGTGGCGCCGGGGATGTGGCCACGCTCGAAGACGCCGGGGTTCACGCTGACCTCGATCACGCGCAGCTTCGGGTCGTCGAGGTTCTTCTCGAGCCACTCGGTCGTGACCAGGACGTCGGACGGCGCCGCGCTCGCCGGAGCGGCGAGACAGGCGCCCACGAAGAGCAGGAACGGGGTCAGGAATTTCATCGCGGGGCCTCCGGATCGGAATGTGAAGTTAAGTAAAGCGAAGGCGGAAATTACCGAATCGCCCGCGATCGGTGAACGTCGAAATCGTTCCATCGGTATGCGTCAAACCGATTTCGATGCCGCTGTCAATCGGCCGATTCCGAGCCGCGCCCCGTGCATGAACGAGCGTCGCGGAAGGCCGGTCGTGCGCAGACTCGTGGGTGAACCGAAGTCCGGTTCGACAACCACAACGATCGGAGAGAACACATGTCTGTTCTGAAGACGATGGCCTGCTTCGCCGCGCTGTGCGCGGCGCTGGTGACGGCCACACCGACCCACGCGGCCTACAACCAGAGCCTCACGCGCACCCTGGATGCAGGCCAGGTTTACGGCAAGGTCGACGCCAGCAACACCCACGCCTTCCTCGGCATCCCGTTTGCCCAACCTCCCGTCGGCGCCCTGCGCTGGCGCGCGCCTCAGCCGCCGGTGCCCTGGACCGGCTCGCGCGCCGCCACCACGAAGCAGGCCATGTGCGCGCAGGTCGGCAGCTTCTTCGGCGAACCCGATCCGGCCACCTTCGACCAGCCGGTGGGCAGCGAGGACTGCCTGTACCTCAACGTGTGGCGCCCGAACTCCACGGCCGAGAACCTGCCGGTGTTCTTCTGGATCCACGGCGGCAGCAACCTGAAGGGCTCGGCGCGCGAACCGATGTACGACGGCGCCTACCTCGCGAACAAGGCCAACATGGTCGTGGTGACGGTGCAGTACCGGCTCGGCATGCTCGGCTTCCTGAACCACCCGGCGCTGCGCACCGGCGACGCGAAGGACGACTCGGGCAACTTCGCCACGCTCGACCTCGTGCGCGGGCTCGACTGGGTGCGCACCAACATCCGCGCCTTCGGCGGCGACCCCAACCTCGTCACGGTGGCGGGCCAGTCGGCGGGCTGCATCAACACCTGGGGCCTGCTGCAGTCGCCGCTGGCGGCCGGCAAGATGCACCGGGCGCTGTGCATGTCGGGCATCCCGAACGGCTACCCGGCGGTGGTGGGCAACGTCGCCGCCGAGCTGCTGATCGACAACCTGCTGGTGGCCAACGGCAGCGCCGCGAACCTCGTGCAGGCCGCCGCGCAGCGAGCGGGCATGACGTCCGCGCAGGTGGCCGCGCTGCTGCGCAACGCCTCGGCCGCGCAGATCATGAAGTACACGCCGTCGCCCGTGCTGCCGGGCCACTTCACCGACGGCACGGTGATCCGCGCGGGCGGGCTGGCCGACCTCGTGGCGGGCAACTACAACCGCGTGCCGCTGATGATCGGCAGCACGCACGATGAAGGCTCGTACTTCGCCTACCTGTTCGGCATGGGCAAGCCCACGCCGCAGGAATACTGGCAGCTCGCGAACTTCGCGCCCGCCGGCAGCGTCACCTACGGCGACCTGATCAAGCCCGAGTTCCAGCCGATCTACACGCAGACCCACGAGGCCATCAGCTACGCGCTCGACCTCACCATCGACAACACCGTGCGCCTGTTGCGGCTCACGAGCGGCGCCGACCGCCTGTTCCGCTACAACTTCGACTGGCGCGAGACGCCGCAGCCGTGGAAGGACACCTTCGGCGCGTTCCACGGCATCGACGTCGCGTTCCTGTTCGGCAACTTCGTGACCGACGAAGCCAACTTCGCGCGCTTCGCGTGGAGCCCTGCGAACGCGACCGCGCGCCAGAAGCTCTCCGACCGGTTCATCCGGCACGTGGCCACGTTCGCCCGCACCGGCAAGCCCAGCCAGCTGTTCGACGGCCAGACGACCTGGAACGACTGGACCAACTTCACGTGCGGCATCCTCGGGTGCAACAAGCGCATGGTGTTCGACACCGCCTCGGGCATGTCCTCGGACGACCACTTCCTCTTCTGGCCGCGCTACCAGCTCCTGTCGCCGCAGCAGAAGGACTGGGTGCGCAACGCGATCGACTTCAACGCCCTGCCGGCCGACGTCGACCCGTTCCGCAACGGGCCGCGCTGAGGGCCCATGCGATCCCCCGGTGCGTGACACCCCGCGCGCATGTAGGACAACATGCCGCGCTATTGCCGGACGCCGCGACACCGTTCTCCGCTTTCGTGACCGAGTGGGCGATGGCGCGGCGTCCGTCCGCCGGCTCGGTTGATCCGGGGGAACCGAGGACGCCAGAATGGGCCTCGCACGATCCTTTTTTCCGCATGCAGTCCCCCTGTCCTTCCCACTCCGCCATCCCCTGTCCGACCCCGGAGGGGCAGCAGAGTGACTGAGCCATCTCCGCGGTGCGCCCTCGTCGTCGACGACGACGGCCCGAGCCAGGTGATCTTCAACGCAATGCTGCGCCGGCTGGGCTTCGACGCGGTCGCCACGGCGTGCGACGGGAAAGCGGCGATCGACGCGTGTCGGGATACCCGGTTCGACCTCGTGCTGATGGATTCGCTGATGCCCGGCATCGACGGCTTCGAGGCCACCCGACGCATCCGTGCGGACGAGCGCGCCAGGGGGCAGGTGCCGGTGCCGATCATCGGCACCTCGGCCCTGCAGGACGATGACGTGGCGCGGCGGGCGTTCGATGCCGGCATGACGGCCATGCTGCACAAGCCCGTCCGTGTGGACGACCTCCGCTCAGTGGTCGACCGCACGCTCCCGCCAGGACGCTGAGGACACGGGGCGGGCTGCTGTCCCGTGAAGTGCGACAGAATCGCACGATGCATTCGTCGCCCCCTTCCACCCCGATGCGACCGGCGCCCCGGCGTTCCGGTGCGGGCGCCACGGCCCTCGGGCTCGTGCGTGCCGGCTGGATCGCGCTGCACCTGCTGCTCGCGCTGCCCGCGGTCGCGCTCGCCCAGACACCCCCCGCCCCCCCCGAACCCGCCGCCCTGCTGGAGTCGGCGCGCAAGGAGATGGAGGGCATCCGCACCCTCCAGGTCGAAACACTCGACGACGCCGGCATGGAAGCGTTCGGCAAGCGCGTGCAGGGCGTGCAGGCCAAAGCGAACGACGCCGCCACCGCCTTCGCCCCGGAGCTGGCCGACGTGCAGGCGCGGTTGGCCGAGCTGGGCACGCCGGCCGAGGGGGTCAAGGAATCGCCCGACGTCGCCGCGCACCGGGCGCAGCTGATGCGCTCGGTGTCCACGCTCGACTCGCAGATAAAGCTCGCCCGGCTGCTGGGCGTGGAGGCGGAACAGGCCGCGGCCACCGCGTCGGCGCAGCGCCGCTCGCAGTTCAGCGCGAAGCTGGGCGAACGGTCGCCCGCGATCCTCGGCCCCACGTTCTGGCGCAACCTCGCCGCCGACCTCCCGTCTGACCTGCGACGCCTCGAACGCTGGCACGACGGCCTTCAGGCGCCGCTCCGGTCCGTTCCCACCGGCCGGTGGCTCGGTGTCGCCGCCGCGGTCGCGGTGCTGCTGGTCCTGGGCGTCGCGTGCCAGCGGTGGCTGTTCCACCTCAGTTCCACCCGCGTGCCGGCCGGCCGCCTGCGGCGGTCGCTGCACGCGCTTGGCGTGGTGGCCGCGTGGACGCTGACCCCCGGCCTCGTCGCGCACGTGGTCGCCCTCGCCGTCGAATCCGGCGACCCGCTCACCGCCATCGACGCCAAGCTGCTGGCCGGCGTGGAGGCCATCGTGTGGTTCGGCGGCTTCACCGCGGGCCTCGGCATCGCCCTGCTCTCGGCCGGCAAGCCGTCGTGGCGGCTCCCGCCGATCCCCGACGCCATGGCCCTGCGTCTGCGCGGCTTCCCGCTGGTCTTCGGCGCCCTGATCGTGCTCGCCGGGCTCACGACGCGGCTCACCGCCGCGATCGGCCCGGGCGCCGCCGTCACGTCGGCCGTGCACGCGCTCGGGGCGCTGACCTTCGCCCTGTTCCTGGCCACCGTGCTCGTGCGCCTGCGCCCGCCTCGCCCCGGCGGAGCGGACGACACCCCGCCCGAGCCCGCCGCCCCGCTGTGGATGCAGACGGTCCGCACCGTCGCCCGGATCGCGCTGGCCGCCTCCGTGTTGGCCCTGCTGTCGGGCCACGTGGCCCTGGGCACCTTCGCGGTCAACCAGATGGTGTGGGGCCTGATCGTGATCGGCATGGGCTACCTGCTCGCCGTGCTGGTCGACGACCTGTTCATGACGCTGCTCGCGCCCACGGAATCGACCCACGACAAGCCGCCCGAGGGCAGCCACGCGCCGCCGCGCACGCGCGAGCAGACCGCTGTGTTGCTGTCGGGCGTCAGCCGCATCGTGATCGGCCTCTTCGCGCTGGTCCTGCTGCTCGCGCCGTACGGCGAGGGACCGCTCGAACTGCTGCGCCGCACCGACCGCCTCAACGACGGGCTCAGCATCGGCGAGATCAGCGTCAAGCCGGCCGCGCTGATGCAGGCGGTGCTGGTCCTCGTCATCGGTTTCATCGCCGTGCGGCTGCTGAAGGACTGGCTCAGCAAACGCTACATGCCCACCACGCGCATGGACGAGGGCATGCGCTTGTCGGTCACCACGCTGTTCGGCTACATGGGCGGCGTCGCCGTGATCGCGGTCGCGATGTCGGCCATGGGCGTGGGCCTCGAGCGCGTGGCGTGGGTGGCCAGCGCCCTGTCGGTCGGCATCGGCTTCGGCCTGCAGGCGGTGGTGCAGAACTTCGTCTCCGGCCTCATCCTGCTCGCCGAACGGCCGGTGAAGGTGGGCGACTGGGTGTCGCTCGCCGGCGTGGAGGGTGACATCCGTCGCATCAACGTCCGCGCCACCGAGATCCAGATGGGCGACCGCTCCACCGTCATCGTGCCGAACTCCGAGTTCATCACGAAGATCGTGCGCAACGTCACCTACACCGACCCGCTGGGCATGGTGCAGATCAAGCTGCCGATGCCGCTGTCCACCGACACGAAAAAAGCACGCGAGGTGCTGCTGGCCGCCTTCCAGACGCACCCCGGCGTGCTCGATTCGCCCGCGCCGAACGTGCAACTCGACGGCATCGACGGCACGAACCTCGTGTTCAACGCGAGCGGTTTCGTGAGTTCGCCCCGCGCCGCCTACGGCGTGCGCAGCGACCTGCTGTTCGACGTGCTGGAGCGCCTGCGGGAAGCGGGGCTGTCGCTCGGGAAACCGCCGACGATGCTGGTGGCGCAGCCGGTGGAGGTGACGCCGCCGCCGGCGCCGTGAGGCGGCCGGTCAGCGCCCCAGCCCGTCCCGCATCTGGTCCACCACCTGCCGTGCCCCCGCCGCCATCAGCCGCGCGTCCGACCCCACGGTGACGAACTGGAACCCCTTGGCGATGCGCGCGAGCGCCGCCGTGGTGGTGCCGTTGTGGATGCCCGCCACCACGCCGTGGTGTTTCGCGCGCGCGAGGATGTGGTCGATGGCCTCGGCGGCCTTCGGGTCCACGTCGTCGAACACGGGGCGGCAGCCGAGAGCGAGCGACAAATCGGACGGGCCCACGTAGATGGCGTCGAGGCCTTCGACCGAAAGGATCTCGTCGAGGTGGTCGAGTGCCGCCGCGGTCTCGATCATCGCGAACGTGACGATGGTGTCATTGGCGTGCACCGCATAGTCGGGGCCGCCGTACAGCGACGCGCGCACCGGGCCGAAGCTGCGGGTGCCGCGCGGCGCGTAGTGCGTGTACGCGACGAGGCGCTGTGCGTCCTCGCGCGTGTTGACCATCGGGCAGATCACGCCGTACGCGCCGGCGTCCAGTGCCTTCATCAGGATGCCGGCCTCGAGCCACGGCACCCGCACCACCGGCACGGTGGGCGTGGTGGAGATGGCCTGCAGCATGGGCACCATCGTCGCGTAGTCCACCATCCCGTGCTGCAGGTCGATGGTCAGCGCGTCCCAGCCCTGGTGGGCCATGGTCTCGGCCGAGAAGCTGTTCGGGATGGCGAGCCAGCCGTTCACGGCGGCGCCGCCGGCGCGCCAGAGTTCACGAAGGCGATTGGGTCTCATCGTCGGCTCCTGGAAAGGATGGTCACTTGAAGAGCGAGGGCAGCCACAGCGAAAACGCCGGCACGTACGTGACGAGCATCAGGCACAGGCCGAGGGCGCTGTAGAACGGCAGGATGGACCGCATCACCTGCCCCACCGAGATGCCGCCGATGGCGCAGCCCACGAACTGGGTGACACCGACCGGCGGCGTGTTCAGCCCGAGCGCGCAGTTGATCAGCATCACGATGCCGAACTGGGCCGGGTCCATGCCGTAGTGCATCGCGATCGGCAGGAAGATCGGCGTGCACACGAGGATGGTGGCGGCCATGTCGAGGAAGGTGCCCAGCAGGAACAGCAGCAGGTTGATCAGGAAGAAGATCACGAGCGGGTTGTCGGACACCATCTGCATCAGCTCGCCGGTCTTCTGCGGCACCTCGTACAGCGCCATGAAGTACCCGAACGCGGACGAGATGCCGATCAGCAGCAGCACCACGCCGGTGGTCTTGCACGCCTTCGCGCAGGCCTTCAGGAAGTGGTGCCAGTCGAGCGACCGGTACACCACGGCGGTGACCAGCAGGGCCCAGAACACCGCGGTGGCCGCCGACTCGGTGGCGGTGAACACGCCGGACAGGATGCCCACGAGGATGATCACGACGATCAGCAGCCCGGGCAGCGCCCCGAGGAACGCGCGCAGCACCTCGGTCCAGCCGGGGAACGCGCCGCGGGTGGGGTAGCCGCGCTTGACCGCGACGTAGTAGGCCGCGCCGAGGTTGCAGAGCGTCAGCAGCACGGCCGGGACGATGGCCGCGAGGATCAGGCTCAGCACGCTCACCGACGCGATGCCCGTGGTGGCGATCGTGAAGATGATCAGGTTGTGCGACGTGGGCATCAGCACGCCCACCAGCGCGGAGTGGGTGGTGACGTTGACGGCGTAGTCGGCGTCGTACCCCTCCTTCTTCATCAGCGGGATCATCACCGAACCCATCGCGGACACGTCGGCCAGCGCCGAGCCGGCCACGCCGCCGAACAGCGTGCAGCCGACCACGTTGCTCATGCCGAGGCCGCCGCGCACGTGGCCCACCAGCGCATTGGCGAAACGCACGATGCGGTCGGCGATGCCGCCGTACAGCATCAGCTCGCCGGCGAACACGAAGAACGGGATGGCCAGGAACGAGAACACCTGCATGCCGCCCACCATCTTCTGCACGACGACGGGCACCGGCACGCCGGCGTAGAGCACGGTGGCGACCGACGCGAGGCCGATCGAGAACGCCACCGGCACGCCGAACACCAGCAGCAGGAGGAAGGTGAGCGAGAGGACGGCCAGTTCCATGAAGACCTTCTCAGTGCCACGCGGGCAGGATATCCTCGCCGCGCACCAGCGCGAGGATGTGTTCGAACGAGAACATCACGACGAGCACGCCCGCGATGACGAGCGACAGGTAGTCGACACCCACGGGCATGCCCAGCATGGGGTCGAGTTCGTCCCACTTGAGGCGGGTCCACAACCAGCCGCTGTGGACGAGGATGCCTCCGAAGAGCCCCACCAGCGCATGGATGAGCACCTCGACGCGTAGGCGCCAGCGGTCGGGCAGCAGCGTCACGAGGGACTCGAGCCCGATGTGGCCCGCGTCACGCACGCCCACGGCCACGCCGAACGCGGTGACGTACAGCACCAGCTGCAACGCCAGCGCCTCGGTCCACGTGGGCGTGTCGTTGAAGACGTAGCGCCCCACCACCTGGGCCTGCACGCTCAGGACGATGCCGCCGAGGCCGAACACGGCCAGCACGAGGCACACCTTGCTGAGCCGCGCGCACAACCGGTTGTACGGATGGTTCGCCGCGGGCCGCGCCGGCCCCGGGTCGGTGGCGGGCGCGACTGGCGACAGGGCCGCCGAATCGGTCGCGTCCGGCGTCACTTCGACTCCTGCACGGCCTTCACGAGGCGCTGCAGGTCGGGCGTGGTGATGAACTTCGCGTACACGGGCGCCATGGCGGCCTTGAACGCGGCCTTGTCCACGTCGTCCACGAACTGCGAGCCGGCCTTGCGCACGATGTCGAGCGCCTTGGCCTCCTGCTCGTCCCACTTCTGGCGCTGGAACTGCACCGAGGCCTTCGCCGTCTCGCGGAACAGCGCCTGGTCGGCCGGGGTCATGCGGTCGAACACCGCCTTCGAGATCAGCAGCACCTCGGGCGCCATCGAGTGTTCGGTGCGCGAGTACACCTTGACCGCCTCGTAGTGCTTGAAGCCCTCGTACGACGGCACGTTGTTCTCGGCCGCGTCGATCACCCCCGTCTTCAACGCGGTGTAGACCTCGCCGGTGGGCATGGGCGTGGCGTTGGCACCCATGGCCGCGGCCACCGCCACCCACAGGTCGGACGGCTGCACGCGGATCTTCAGGCCCTTCGCGTCGGCCAGCGAACGCACCGCCTTCTTGGCGTAGATGGAGCGCGATCCGCTGTCGTAGAAGGCGAGGCCCACGAGGCCCTGCGCTTCGCAGCCCTTGAGGATCTCCTCGCCGATGGGGCCGTCGAGCGTCTTGCGCATGTGCGCGGTGGAGTCGAACAGGAAGGGCATGGTGGGCACCAGGCTCTTCGGGCAGATGGCGTTCAGCGTGCTGATGTTCACCCGATTCATCTCGAGCGCGCCGATCTTGACCTGGTCCAGCGTCTCCTTCTCGTTGCCGAGCGCGCTCTTGTTGTAGACCTTGATCTTGTATCGGCCGTTGCTGCGCTTGTCGAGCTGCTCGCTCATGTACCGCACCGCGGCCACGGTCGGGTAGTCGTCGCTGTTGTGCACGTCGGCCGAGCGGAACTCGGCGGCCCGGGCGCCGAACGCGGCGACCAGGAGGAGAGGCAGGAGCAGGAGTTTCATCGCGGGTCTCCGGTGGGTTGATTCGCCGCGTTCAGAACCGGGGTTGCCGGCCGGTGAACGCGGGGTCGTACTTGCGCATCTGGCTCAGGTCGTCGCGGTTGCGCACGCCGCAGCGACGGTATTGCTCGTGGAGTTCGGCGAGGCGTTCGCGGTCGAGGGCGACGCCGAGGCCGGGCGCCGTGGGCACCCGCACGGCGCCGTCCTCGAACCGCACGCGGCCGCCTTCGATGACCTCTTCCTCCTGCCACGGGTAGTGCGTGTCGCACGCGTACGTGAGGTTCGGCACCGCGGCGGCGACGTGGGTCATCGCCATCAGGCTGATGCCCAGGTGCGAGTTGGAATGCATCGACAGGCCCAGGTCCCACAGGCGGCACATGCGGGCGAGCGTCTGCGTGACGCGCAGGCCGCCCCAGTAGTGGTGGTCGGACAGCAGCACCTTCACCGCGCCCGACCCGGCGCCCTTGCGGAAGTCGTCGAGCGTGGTGATCACCATGTTGGTCGCGAGCGGCAGGCGCGTGTGTTTCGCCAGCTCGGCCATGCCGGCGAGGCCCGGCGTCGGGTCCTCGTAGTACTCGAGCACGTCGTCGAGTTCGGCCGCGGCGGCGATGCTGGTGGCGAGCGACCAGTTCGCGTTCGGGTCGAGGCGCAGCGGCACGCCGGGGAAAGCGGCGTGCAGCGCGCGCATGCACGCGATCTCGTGCGCGGGTTCGAACACGCCCCCCTTGAGCTTGATGCTGCGGAAGCCGTACAGCGCGATCATGCGGCGGGCCTGGGCGACGACCTGCTCCGGCGAGAGGCCCTCGCCCCACGCGTCGGGGGCGTACGGCCGCTCGATGTGTTCGGCGTGCTTGAAGAACAGGTAGGCGCTGTACGGCACGGTGTCGCGCACGCGGCCGCCGAGCAGGTCGACCACGGGGGCGTTCAGCAACTGCCCCTGCAGGTCGAGCATCGCGACCTCGAAGGTGCTGGTGACTTTCGCCGCGTTCTTCGCGCTGTGCGACCCCGGGGCGAGTTCGAACTCCACCGCGCCGGCCTCCGGGCGGATGGCCGCGCGCACGCGTTCCTCCATGGTGTTGAGGTCGAACGGGGACAGCCCGACCACGAGGCCCTTCGCCTGGTCGAGCACCCGCAACATGGGTTCGTCGCCATAGGTTTCGGAGATGCCGACGCGGCCGTCGCTCGTCTCCAACTCGACGATGGCGCGCAACGCCCACGGCTCGTGGATGCCGGCCGCGTTCAGCAGCGGGCCGTCGCGGAACGCGATGGGGGTCACGCGGACCTGGGTGATGCAGACGTCACGGGACATGGCGGTTCTCTTCGGCGAACAGGTGGGAATCCGGGGGCCTATGGCAAGTAAAGCACTAATACATTAGTGCGTCACTAGGGAAAATGCTCCCTACAATCGGCGCATGAGAACGAAAGAACCGGACGCCCTCGACCGCTCACGGCATGCCGCGCCGCAGGTGTTCGAGCGCCTGCGCGAGATGATCGTCACGCTCGAGCTCGCCCCCGCCACCGTGCTGTCCCGCACCGAGCTCGCGAGCCGCTACGGCCTGAGCCAGACCCCGGTGCGCGACGCGCTGATGAAGCTCGGCGAGGAGGGCCTCGTCGACATCTTTCCGCAACACGCCACGCTGGTCAGCCGCATCAACCTGAAGTCGGCCACGCAGGCGCACTTCCTGCGCCGGTCGGTGGAACTGGAGGTGGTGCGCGTGCTGGCCGAACAGGGCGACGCCGACCTCGTGGCGCACCTGCGGGCCACCATCGAGTCGCAGCGTAAGCTCCTCGACCTCAAGGACTACCCGAAATTCCTCAAGCTCGACCAGGCGATGCACCAGCAGATGTACGAGGCGGCGGGCGTGTCGGAGCTGTGGGACCTGGTGCGCCGGGTCAGCGGCCACATCGACCGGCTGCGCCACCTGCACCTGCCGGTGGAGGGCAAGACGCTCGCGGTGGTGAAGGACCACGAGGCCATTGTCGACGCGATCGCCGCCCACGACCCGGACGCGGCGCGGGCCGCGTTGAACACGCACCTGTCGGGGACGCTCGCGCGCATCGACGAGGTGCGGCGGCGGCACCCGGACTACGTGACGGAAGGCTGAGTGCCGGGCCTTGAGTGGGAGCGGCCCGCTACTGCTTGACCAGCTCCACCCGCCGGTTCTTCTCCCGACCCGCATCGCTGTCGTTGGTGGCCACCGGCGCGAGCGACGCCACCCCCTTCGGCAGCAGCCGCTTCGGATCGACCTTGTACTGCACCTCCAGCGCCTTGACGACCGCGTCCGCACGCCGCTGAGAGAGGTCAAGGTTGCCCGCGAGAGCCCCCTGGCTGTCGGTGTGCCCCACGATGTAGACCTTCAGCGCCGGCTGGTTCTTCAGCAGCTTCGCCATCTCGTCGAGCGCGGGCGCGGACTGGGGCTTGACGTCCCACTTGCCGGTGTCGAAGTACACGCCGTAGACGGCGACTTTGCCGTCGGTGGCGATGCCCTTGGCCATGGTCTCGGCGCTGAGGCTGGCGATGACCTTGCCCGATTCCATCTTCTCGTTCTCGACCACCTCGACGTGGACGCCGCCGTTCTGCTGCTCCACGGGGTCCACGACGTACACGGCCACGTGCACGGTGGAACCGTCGGGCCGCGCGCCCTTGGCCAGCAGGTACCGCTCGCTCAGCCGGCCGTAGTTGAAGGCCGACCAGTAGGCGGTATCGGGGAAGATCTTCGTGCCGATGCGCTCCAGCATCATCGCGCCGAACTCCGCGCCGCACGTGTCCTTCGCGCAGGCGTACAGCACCGTCATGCCCGCCTGCTTCAGCGCCGCCTCGTAGTTCCGCATCACCTCGATCGACCCGCGCTGCGCCGGATAGTTGTAGGCCAGCCGCGTGTAGCGCCCTTCCAGCGGCAGCCATTTCTCGGGTGTGCGTGCGCCGTTGTCGACGACCTGGCCCATCACGAGCTTCACGTCGGTGTAGGCCCGCGTCTCGTACCCCACGAGCTTCGATCCTTCGAACCGCGACAGCAGCGGATGGTCCTTGACGCCCTTGACCGTGTCCTGCGCCGGCATGGCGGCGAGCGTGGTGCCGGCCGCCACCAGCAGGGCGGCGCCGATCCACGGCGTGTGCTTCTTCATCTGATCTCCCCGAAACGATGGCGCTGGATTCTAGGGAGCGGAAGTCGCCCGCATCGGCCTCGAATCGGCTTCAACCTAGGGGTGTCGTTTGCCGCTACAGTCGTCCACGGCCTCCGCCCCGTCCCGACGCCTTGACAGCCACCACCCCCTCCCCCCGCCAGCGCCTCACGCGCGCCCTGCGCCTCGTGCTGCTGGTCGTGGCCGTGGTGGTCGCCACCATCTTCGCCGTGCGCGCCTGGGACGCGTGGCGCAGCCGGCCGCTGTCGCCGTGGCACACGCACGTGCCGCACGAACTTCGCGCGGCCGAGCTCGACGCCCTCGACTGGCCGGCGTACGTGGCCGCCGAAGCCGCGCTGTTCGCGGACGTGGAGAAGGAGGTCACGGGACGGCTCGACCCCGAGCTGGACGTGCCGTCGAACCGCTACAGCGCGACGAGCCCGCTGCACCCCGCCCGCTTCGCGCAGGACTGGAACCGGTCCTACGTGCTGGAGCCCGCCGGCCCTCCGGCGGGTGTCGTGGTGCTGCTGCACGGCCTGACCGACTCGCCCTACAGCCTGCGCCACATCGCCCGCCACTACCAGGCGCGGGGCTGGACCGCGGTGGCGGTGCGGCTGCCGGGCCACGGCACCGTGCCGGCGGGGCTCACCGACGTGCACTGGGAGGACTGGGCCGCCGCCACGCGCCTGGCCGTGCGCGAGGCGCGGCGGCGGATGCCCGCGCCGGCGCCGCTGCACCTCGTGGGGTTCTCCAACGGCGGCACGCTCGCGATGCACCACACGCTGGCCGCGCTGGGCGACCCGGCCATCGGACGGCCCGACCGCGTGGTGCTGCTGTCGCCGATGATCGGGGTCACGAGCCTGGCCCGCTTCGCCGGCGTGCTCGGCTGGCCCGCGGTGTTCCCGGCCTTCGCCAACGCCGCGTGGCTCGACGTGCTGCCCGAGTTCAACCCGTTCAAGTACAACTCGTTCCCCGTGCACGCGGCGCGCGAGTCGTCGTTGTTCTCGCGCGCGCTGCAGCAGCAGATCCTGCACGAGGCCCGCAGCGGGCGCATCGCGAAGATGCCCCCGGTGCTCACGTTCCAATCGGTGCTCGACTACACGGTGAGCGCGCCCGCCGTCGTCACCGCGTTCTACGCCCACCTGCCGGACAACGGCAGCGAACTCGTGCTGTTCGACTACAACCACAACGCCGACCTCGGCCCGCTGATGCGGCCGGGCATCGAGGCGCTCGCCGGGCGCATGCTGCCCCCGGCGCCGCGGCGCTTCCGCACGGCGCTCATCACGAACGCGGGCAGCCGCTCGCTCGAGGTCACCGAACGGCGGACCGAGGCCGGCGCCCGGGACGAGACCTCGTCCGACCTCGGCCTGACCTACCCGCGCGAGGTGTTCTCGCTGTCGCACGTGGCCCTGCCCTTCCCGCCCGGCGATTCGCTGTACGGCTCGGCCCCGACGTCCGACGAGTACTTCGGCGCGCACCTGGGCGCCATGGCCGTGCGCGGTGAACGCGCGGCGCTCGTGGTCAACGGCGAGGCGCTCGTGCGGATGTCGTCGAATCCGTTTTTCCCGTATGTGCTGAAGCGGCTGGACGAGGTGATCGCCCGATGAGAGGTCATCCCGGCGAACGCGGGATTCACCGTCCGCATTGCCCGACGGCACGACGAAGTGCTACCGCCGCAGTGGATCCCGGCGTTCGCCGGGATGACCTTCACGGGAAAGTCGGCGCACGAAGCGCCTCAGCCCACGAACCGGTACCCGATCCCCGTCTCCGTCAGCAGGTGCCGCGGCTGCGCCGGATCCACCTCGATCTTCTTGCGCAGCTGCGCCATGTAGACGCGCAGGTAGTGCCCGTCCTCCGCATGCCCCGGCCCCCACACCGCGTGCAGCAGCTGGCGGTGGGTCAGCACGGCGTCGGGGTGGGACACGAGGTGCGCCAGCAGGCGGTACTCGATGGGGGTCACGTGCAGCCCCTGCCCGGCCTTCGTCACGGTGCGGCGCGCGAGGTCCATCGCCACGTCGCCGAACTCGATCACCTGGGAGCCGCCCACCGTGGCGCGGCGCCGCAGGTGGGCACGCACGCGGGCCAGCAGCTCGGCCACGCCGAAGGGCTTGATGAGGTAGTCGTCGGCGCCGGCGTTCAGCGCCTCCACCTTGTCGGCCTCGTCGGTGCGGGCGGACAGCACCAGCACCGGAATGTCGGACCAGGTGCGCAGCTGCCGGATCAGGTCGACCCCGTCGCCGTCGGGCAGGCCCAGGTCGAGCACCACCATGTCGGGGCGCCGCGTACCGGCCTCGATCAGGCCGCGTTCGAGCCCGTCGGCCTCGAACACCTCGAAGCGCTCGCGCGACAGCGCGAGGCCGACGAAACGCCGGATCTCCGCTTCGTCTTCCACGACCAGGATGCGTTGCACGGGTTCGCTCATGGCATGTCTTCGGTGGGAGGCAGGTCGAGGGACGGCGGTTCGCCGCGCGGCAGGTCGATGGTGAAGCGCGCCCCGCCGCCCGCCCGGGTCTCGCCGCGGATGGTGCCACCGTGCGCCTGCACGATGGCCCGGCAGATCGCGAGGCCCAGGCCGACCCCGGGGGTCGCGCCTTCCTTGCGGCCGCGCTCGAACATCTCGAAGATGGCGTCCTCGCGCTGCGGCGGCAGGCCCGGCCCGTGGTCGTCGACGACGAGGCGCACGTGGTCGCCGGCGACGGCCGCGCCGATCTCGATCGGCGTGCCGGCCGGCGTGTACTTCACCGCGTTCTCCAGCAGGTTGCACAACACCCGCTCGAACAGCGCCGCGTCGAGGTGCACGAGCGGCAGGTCGTCCGGCAGCCGCACCCGCACGCGCCCCGGCGCCAGGGTGCCGTGCATCGCGCGGATCGCCCCGCCCACGGATTCCTCGAGCGGCACCCACTCGCGGCGCAGGTGCACCTGGCCCGACTGCAGCCGCGCCATGTCGAGCAGGTTCGCCACCTGCGAACTCATGCGCGACGCGGCCTCCCGCATCGCCCCGGCGATCTCGGCGCGGCGACCGGGGCCCTCGCCCGCCGTGAGGGCCAGCGTGTCGGCCATGCTCACGAGCGCGGCGAGCGGCGTGCGCAGGTCGTGCGAGATGGCCGCGAGCAGCGAGTGGCGCAGGCGCTCCGACTCCATCTGCACGATGGTGGACTGCGCCACTTCGACGTAGTGGATCCGCTCGATCGAGATGGCCAGCAGCGACGCGCAGGTCTCCAGCAGCCGCCGCTGCTCGGGCCCCGCCAACCGCGCCGGGTCGCGGGGTGCGATGACCAGCACGCCGCGCATCCGCATCGGCGCCTTCAGTGGCACGTACAGCAGCTTCGACGCGGGCAGCGTGTGGGTGCCGAGGCCCGCCGCCTCGTCGTGGTCGAACGCCCACTGCGCGACCCCGGCCTCGATGCCGTCGGGCAGTTCGGCCAGCGGCACGGCGGCCGCCACCTTGTCGTCGGCCCCGGAGAGCATCAGCCCCACGCGCGCGCCGAACTCGGACTTCAGGAAACGCGCCGCGATCTCGGCGATCTGCACCGGCATCAACGCGCCGGACAGGTCGCGAGACATCTCGTACAACGCCCGCACGCGGGCCTCGCGCGACGTGGCCACGCGCGCCTGGAACTTGAGCCCCGCGGTCAGCTGCCCGATCACGAGCGCCACCACCAGCATCACGGCGAAGGTGACGAGGTACTGGGCGTCGCCCACGCTGAACGTGAACCGGGGCGGCACGTAGAAGAAGTCGAACGAGCCCACGCTCAGGAACGCGGCGAGCACCGCCGGCCCGCGGCCGAACCGCACCGCGACGAACACCACGGCCAGCAGGAACAGCATGACGATGTTCGTGGGCTCGAGCACCGCGTGCAGCGGCGCGGTGGCCAGCGCCGCGAGGCCGCACACGACGGCGCTCCACACGTACGGCCGCACCGCGGCGCTCGCCGCCGCATCGGGCGACGAAGGCGCGTCGGCCGCGCGGCGGTGGCCGTCGCGTTCGGGCAAGGCGATCTGGATCACGTCGAGGTCGGCGCCCTGGGAGCCCACCGCCTCGGCGAGTGTCTCGCGCCACGGCGCCGTGCGGCGCCGCGGGTCGCGTCCCAGCACCACCCGCGAGAGGTTGTGCTCGTGCGCGTACTTCACCACCGCGGCCGGCAGCGACGCCGCGGCCAGCGTGGCGGTGCGCGCGCCGGCCTCCTGGGCCCGCTTCAGCATCCGCAGCACGTGCTGGCGCGACGCCTCGGGCAGGCGCTGCAGCCGGGGCGTCTCGACGTGGATGCAGTGCCACGGCACGTCCAGCTGCGCCGCGAGGCGGGCGGTGGCGTGCAGCAGCTTGTCGGTGCGGTCGTCGGGCCCGATGCACAGCAGCAGCGCCTCGCGGGTCTGCCACACCGGCGCCACCGCGCGCGAGCGCCGGTAGTCCAGCATCTCGTCGTCCACCCGGTCGGCCGTGCGCCGCAGCGCCAGCTCCCGCAGCGCGATCAGGTTGCCCTTGCGGAAGAAGTTGCGCACGGCGGTGGCCGCCTGCTCGGGCAGGTAGACCTTGCCCTCCTTCAGCCGCTGCAGCAGGTCGTCCGGCGGCAGGTCGACGATGACCACCTCGTCGGCCTCGTCGAACACGCGATCGGGCACCGTCTCGCGCACCTGGATGCCGGTGATGCCGCTCACGACGTCGTTGAGCGCCTCCAGGTGCTGGACGTTGACGGTGGACCACACGTCGATGCCCGCGTCGAGCAGTTCCTCCACGTCCTGCCAGCGCTTGGGGTGGCGCGCGCCGGCGAGGTTCGAGTGCGCCAGCTCGTCCATCAGGATCAGCCCCGGCCGGCGCGCCAGCGCCGCATCGAGGTCGAACGCCGCGAGGTTGCGGTCACGGTAGGCCACCGCCTTCGTCGGCAGCCGCTCCAGCCCTTCCACCAGCGCCTGCGTCTCGGCCCGGCCGTGGGTCTCGACCACGCCCACCACCACGTCGACGCCATTCGCCTTCGCGGCCCGGGCCGCGGACAGCATCGCGAAGGTCTTGCCGACACCGGCCGAGGCCCCGAAGAAGATCTTGAACTTGCCCCGGCCAGCCGAGGCCGCTTCCTCGTGGAGGCGGGCCAGCAGGTGGTCGGGGTCGGGGCGCGGAGAGGTCATGGAGACGCGGGGGCGGTCGTGCCGCCGGACGGCACGGCGGCCATCGTAGCAACTGCGCGCGCCGGCTGCCGGTCGAGCGCGAGGTTCAGCGCCAGCACGTTCACACGCGGTTCACCCAGCAGGCCCAGCAGGCGGCCCTCGGTGTGCCGGTCGATCGTCGCGCGCACCAGGCCCAGCGGCAGGCCGCGCACCCGTGCCACGCGGGCGGCCTGGTACTCGGCGGCCGCCACGCTGATGTGCGGGTCGAGGCCGCTGCCGGACGCCGTCACCAGGTCCACGGGCACGGGCGCCGTGTTGCCGGGGTCGGCGGCCTGCAGCGCCGCGACCCGCGCGCGCACCGCGTCGACCAGCGCCGGGTTCGACGGCCCGAGGTTCGAGCCGCCGGACGCGCCCCCGTTGTAGGGCGACGTGCCGGTGGCCGACGGGCGCCCCCAGAAGTGGCGCGGCTCGGTGAAGTTCTGCCCGATCAGCGTGGAACCGACCACCTTGCCGTCGACCGCCACCAGGCTGCCGGCGGCCTGGTCCGGGAACGCGACACGGGCCGCGCCGGTCACCAGCACGGGGTACGCGAGGCCCGTCACGACCGACATCAGCACGAAGAGGGACACCGCGGGGCGGATGAGTTGTTTCATGAGGGTCTCCAGTTCAGGCGAGGTGGGCGAGGTTCAGCAGCAGGTCGATCGCCTTGATGCCGATGAACGGCACCACGAGGCCGCCCAGCCCGTAGACGAGCAGGTTGCGCCGCAGCAGCAGCGCGGCGCCCACCGGCTTGTACGGCACGCCCTTCAGCGCCAGCGGGATCAGGAACACGATCACCAGCGCGTTGAAGATCACGGCCGACAGGATCGCGGACGACGGGCTCGTCAGCCGCATCACGTCCAGCGCCGCCAGCTGCGGGTAGGTGGTGACGAATGCGGCCGGCACGATCGCGAAGTACTTGGCGACGTCGTTGGCGATGCTGAAGGTCGTCAGCGCGCCGCGGGTCATCAGCATCTGCTTGCCGGTCTCCACCACCTCGATCAGCTTCGTCGGGTTGCTGTCGAGGTCGACCATGTTGCCGGCCTCCTTCGCGGCCTGCGTGCCCGAGTTCATCGCCACGGCCACGTCGGCCTGGGCCAGCGCCGGGGCGTCGTTCGTGCCGTCGCCGGTCATCGCGACCAGCCGGCCCTCGGCCTGGTACTGGCGGATGAGCGCGAGCTTCTGTTCGGGCGTCGCCTCGGCGAGGAAATCGTCCACGCCGGCCTCGGCGGCGATGGCCGCGGCGGTCAGGCGGTTGTCGCCGGTCACCATCACGGTCTGGATGCCCATGCGGCGCAGCTCGGCGAACCGCTCCTTGATGCCGCCCTTGACCACGTCCTTCAGCTCGATCACACCGAGCGCCCGGACGCCGTCGCACACGACCAGCGGCGTGCTGCCCCGGCGCGACACGTCGTCCACCAACGCGTCCAGCGCGGCCGGGAACGCCCCGCCGAGCGACTCCACGTGCCTGCGGATGGCCGCCGCGGCGCCCTTGCGGACCATCCGCACGGGCGCCGGCTGCACGTCGCTGCCCACCACCCGCGGCTCGGGGAACGCGACCGGCAGGTCGACGCCGCTCATGCGCGTCTGCGCCGAGAAGTGCACGAACTGGGCGCCGAGGGCGGCGACGTCGCGCTCGCGCAGGTTGTACTTCTGCTTCGCGAGCACCACGATGCTGCGGCCCTCGGGGGTCTCGTCGGCCAGCGACGCGAGCTGGGCCGCGTCGGCCAGGGCCGCCTCGTCGACGCCGGGCGCCGGCAGGAAGGCCGCCGCGTGGCGGTTGCCGAGCGTGATGGTGCCGGTCTTGTCGAGCAGCAGCACGTCCACGTCGCCCGCGGCCTCCACGGCACGCCCGGACGTGGCGATCACGTTGGCCTGCATCATGCGGCTCATGCCCGCCACGCCGATGGCCGACAGCAGGCCCGCGATGGTGGTGGGGATCAGGCACACGAGCAGCGCGATCAGCACGGTCACGCTCACCGGGCGGCCCGACTGCGTGGCGTCCACGCTGAACAGCGAGTACGGCAGCAGCGTCACCGTGACCACGAGGAACACGATGGTCAGCGCCACCAGCAGGATCGTCAGCGCGATCTCGTTCGGGGTCTTCTGGCGCTTCGCCCCCTCCACCATCGCGATCATGCGGTCGACGAAGGTCTCGCCCGGGTTGGCCGTGACCCGCACGACGATCCAGTCCGACAGCACCTTGGTGCCGCCGGTCACCGCCGAGAAGTCGCCCCCCGATTCGCGGATCACCGGCGCGGACTCGCCGGTGATGGCGCTTTCGTCCACCGACGCCACGCCGGCGATCACCTCGCCGTCGGCCGGCACCACGTCGCCGGCCATCACGATGACGACGTTGCCCTTCTTCAGCTCACTGGACTCGATGGGGTGCCACTTGGCGCCGAACCGCGGCGCCTCCATCAGCTTGGCCCAGGTCTGCTTCTTCAGGCTGCGCAGCGACGCGGCCTGCGCCTTGCTGCGGCCTTCGGCCAGCGCCTCCGCGAAGTTGGCGAACAGCACGGTGAACCAGAGCCACAGCGCCACGGCCAGGATGAACCCGGCCGGGGCCTCGCCCTGCCCCGCGAAGGCCTGGGCGCACAGCGCCGTGGTGACGATGCTGCCGACGTAGACGACGAACATCACGGGGTTGCGCCACTGCACGCGCGGGTCGAGCTTGCGGAACGCGTCCGCGATGGCCGGCTTCACGAGCGCCGGGTCGAACAGGGTGAATGTCTTTCGCGTCATGGTTCACTTCCAGGGCATCAGGTGCTCGGCGACGGGCCCGAGGGCGAGCGACGGCACGTAGTTCAGCAGGCCGACCAGCAGCACGGTGCCGATCAGCAGCGTGACGAAGAGCGCGCCGTGCGTGGGCATCGTCCCGCCGGTCACCGCGAGGCGCTTCTTCGCCGCCAGCGATCCGGCGATGGCGAGCACGGGCACGATCACGCCGAAGCGGCCGAACCACATCGCCAGGCCCAGCATCACGTTGTAGAACGGGGTGTTGGCCGACAGGCCCGCGAAGGCGCTGCCGTTGTTGTTCGCGGCCGACGTGAACGCGTAGAGGATCTCGGAGAACCCGTGCGTGCCGGGGTTGGCCACGCCCGCCCGGCCGGCGTCGGCCATCACGGCGATGGCCGTGCCCACCAGCACCAGCAGCGGCGTGACCAGGATCGCCATCGACGCCATCTTCATCTCGTGCGCCTCGATCTTCTTGCCGAGGTACTCGGGCGTGCGGCCGATCATCAGCCCCGCGATGAACACCGCGAGGATCGCGAACACCAGCATGCCGTACAGCCCCGTGCCGGTGCCGCCGAAGATCACCTCGCCGAGCTGCATGTTGACGAGCGGCACCATCCCGCCGAGCGGCGTGAAGGAGTCGTGCATGCCGTTGACCGCGCCGCACGACGCGGCCGTCGTGATGGTGGCGAACAGCGCGGACTCGGCGATGCCGAAGCGTGTCTCCTTGCCTTCCATGTTGCCGCCGGGCTGCACCGCCGACACCGCCTGGTCCACGCCGAGCGTGTCGAACCGCGGGTTGCCCTGCGCCTCGAACGCGGTGGTGGCCACCACGCCGGCGATGAACATCACGCCCATTGCGCTGAAGATCGTCCAGCCCTGCCGCCGGTCGCCCACCATCCGCCCGAACACGAAACACAGCGCCGCGGGGATCAGGAAGATCGCCAGCATCTGGACGAAGTTCGAGAGCGGCGTGGGGTTCTCGTACGGGTGCGCCGCGTTCGCGTTGAAGAAGCCGCCGCCGTTGGTGCCCAGCATCTTGACGGCGACCTGGGACGAGGCCGGGCCCATCGGCAGCGTCTGCGGCGCGGCCTCCAGCGTCGTGGCCTGCACGTAGGCGTCGAGGTTCTGGATGCCGCCCTGCTGCACCTGAACCATCGCCAGCACGAAGGCCAGCGGCAGCAGCACCCACAGCGTGATGCGCGCCAGGTCGACCCAGGCGTTGCCGATCGTCTTCACGCTGTGCCGGGCCAGGCCGCGGATCAGCGCGACGACGACCACGATGCCGGTCGCGGCCGACAGGAAGTTCTGCACCGTGAGGCCCAGCATCTGGGTCAGGTAGCTCATCGTCGACTCGCCGCCGTAGCCCTGCCAGTTCGTGTTGGTCACGAAGCTGACCGCCGTGTTGAACGACGAGTCCGCCGTCACGTTGGCGAAGCCTTCCGGGTTGAGCGGCAGCCCCAGCTGGAAGCGCTGCAGCGCGTAGACGGCCAGCAGGCCGACGCCGTTGAAGAGCAGCAGCGCGAGGGTGTACTGCAACCAGCCCATCTCGGCCTCGGGCTTGACGCCGCAGAGGCGCCACACCATGGCTTCGACCCGGCCGGCCCAGCGGGCCCGGCCTTCCACCACGTCGGTGATGTACCGCGAGAGCGGGTACGACAGCGCCAGCAGCACGACGCTGAAGACGGCCAGCAGGCCCCAGGCATGGGCGTTCACGAGAACTTCTCCGGTTGCAGAAGCGCGGCCACCAGGTAGACCAGCAGCCCGGCGGACACGAGACCGCCCAGGATCACCATGCCGCTCATGTCCGCGCCCCTTCGAGCCGCGCGCAACCCGCCGCGAAACCCACCACGAGAATCCAGCCCGCCAGCGCGAGCCCGAGGTAAACAGCGTCGTTCATCGATCGCCTCCTGTTGAGATGGAGGGATCGTAGGAACGGGGGCATCAAGGCCGTGCAAAGAATCCGGGCGCCGGCATCAAGGGCGCGTCAAGAGGGTCGACGCGGAGGTGAACCGCGACATTGGTCACACCGAACGCGGATTTCAGGTCGCCGAAGCCCGCTGTCTCGGTTCTGTCACATCCGTGACCTTTTCAATTTGTAACCTCCCGGGTTCAGCAGTTCCCGCTTCGCGCACCCATGCCCGAACCCCACGCCTCTCAATACCTCCAGGACGTCCGTCCGCGCTTCCGCCAGCCGAGCGCCGCCGACCTGTCCGTGCCGGTGCCGGCGATGACCACCGAGCAGACCAACGAGCAGGTCATGGACGTGTTCTCGCGCCACCGCGACCTCAACAGCCTGCCCGTCGTCGAAGGCCAGCAGCCCATCGGCCTGATCAACCGCAACATCTTCCTCTCGCAGATGAGCAAACCGTTCCACCGGGAGCTCTACAACCGCAAGAGCTGCATCGCGTTCATGGACAAGGATCCGCTGATCGTCGACGGCGCGATGGGCATCGAGGAGCTGACCTTCAAGACCGTCGAGCACGGCGAGAAGGCGCTGTCCGACGGCTTCATCGTCACGCGCGAGGGCGCCTTCTCGGGCGTCGGCCAGGGCCTGCAGCTGATGCGGGTGGTGGCCGAGGTCCAGGCCGCGCGCAACCGGCAGGTGATGCACAGCATCGAGTACGCGAGCGTGATCCAGCGCTCGATGCTGCGCACGTCGCGCGAGGCGCTGGCCCTGTCCGGTACCGACGCCGACCTGGTCTGGGAACCGCGCGACGTGGTCGGCGGCGACTTCTACCAGTTCACCGCCACCCCCGACGGCTGGTTCGCCACGGTGGCCGACTGCACCGGGCACGGCGTGCCCGGGGCGTTCATGACCCTCATCGCGTCCATCACGCTCAGCAAGGCGATCGAGCAGTTCGGCCCGCGCGACCCGGCGCAGCTGCTGGGCAGCGTGAACCGCAGCATCAAGCGGATGCTCGGCCAGGTGGACGGCACGGACGAGACCCCCGGCTCGAACGACGGCATGGACGCCGCCTGCTTCTCGTTCGACGCGGCGAAGCGCGAACTCCGGTTCTCCGGCGCCAAGTCGTCGCTGTTCGTGCTGCACCCGGGCCAGGCCGGCGTCGAGATGATCGACGGCGACCGCAAGGGCGTGGGCTACGTCGACAGCGACCCCGACTTCACGTGGCAGAACCAGGCCGTGCCGCTTCAGGCGGACAGCCTGGTGTTCGTCACCACCGACGGCCTCATCGACCAGATCGGCGGCCCGAAGGCCATCGCGTTCGGCAAGCGCCGCATCCGCGACGTGCTGCTCGCGCAGCGCGACGCACCGGCCGCCGACATCAACGCCGCGATGCAGCGCGAGCTGCAGGCGTGGCAAGGGGAGCACCTGCGCCGTGACGACGTCACCTTCTTCTGTTTCCGCGCCTAGGAGTTCCGGCATGGCAACCCCAACCCCAACCGCAACCGCACCACTCATGCACGAATACGGCGCCTTCTTCGACCAGGCCCGGCAACACCGCGTCATCTTCTACTACGTCGGCTACTTCTCGCAGGCCATCATCGCGGCCATGGCCGAGGCGGTGAAGCTGCAGCTGGAGGTCAGCGGCGTCGACGGCCCGACGCGGCGCAAGCTGTTCTCGTCCTTCATCGAGATGGCCCAGAACATCATCCACTACTCCTCCGACGCGCTGACGCCACCGAGCCAGGTCGAGCGCGAGCTGCGCCACGGCTCGGTCTGCATCCTCGAGCACGACGACGGCCACCTGCTGCTGTGCGCCAACCCGGTCGAGTCGGGCGTGGCGGACGAACTGCGCCAGAAGCTCGACACGCTGCGCCAGATGACCCTGGCGGAGATCAAGCAGGCCTACAAGGACACACTGCGCGGCGAGCCCCCCGAAGGCAGCAAGGGCGCCGGCATGGGCCTGCTGACCATGGCGCGCGACGCACGCGGACCGCTGGTCTTCGACTTCCAGCGCATCGAGGGCCGGGACGACACCACCGTCTTCTGCCTCAAGGCCGTCATCTGATCCCACCCCGAGACCGAGAGACACATCGGATGGAAAACCTCTACATCGCCCCCACCCCCAGCACGCCCGAGGTGGACTTCAAGTTCGACCAGCACCGCCACAGCCTGCGCGGCGAGTCGTACCCCGAGAACGCCGCCGCGTTCTACGGCGACATCATCCCGCCGCTGCGCGCCTACCTCGCGGGCTGCGTCGACCAGGCCATCGAGCTGCACATCGCGCTGGCGTACTTCAACAGCTCCAGCACCAAGATGCTGTTCAACATGATCGAGGCGCTGAGCGGCGCCGTGGACGCCGGCCACAACCGCGTCGCGGTGCACTGGTTCCACGACGTCGAGGACGACACCATGCTCGAGTTCGGCGAGGAGTTGCGCGACGACTTTCCGCTGATCGACTTCGTCATCCAGCCGGTGCATTCCGGCTGAGCCACCGGGGCCCGCCATGACCTCCACCCTCACGCCCTCTCCCGACCTCTTCGACGCGGAGACCCGCGTGCTGTCCGCGGCCCGCGCCACGTTCGACGACCCGGACGCCGGCGCCGCCGAGCAGCGCCAGGCCTTCGGCGAGCTGCTGGCCGGCTACGAACGGCTGCTGCGCGAGACGCGGCGGCTGATCCGCCGCAGCGACCGCGAGGAGCTGGAGATGAACCGGCTCAACCAGCGCCTGCACGAACTCGCCGGCGAACTGGAGTTCCGCGCGACCCACGACTCGCTGACCGGCGTGCTGAACCGAGCCGCCATCATCGACCACGCCCGGAGCCTGCTGTGCGGGTCGGGCATGGCGCTGGTGGTGCTCGACATCGACCACTTCAAGCGCATCAACGACAGCTTCGGTCACCCGACCGGCGACCAGGTGATCCGCGGCGTGGTGGCGTGCCTGCAGCCCCTCGTGCCGCCGGCCGCGCGCATCGGCCGCGTGGGTGGCGAGGAGTTCACCGTGCTGCTGCCGGGCCGCTCGATCGACGTCGCCGAGACCCTCGCCGAACAGATGCGCGCCGCCATCGCGGCCCACGACTTCCACCTGCCCGACCGCAGCGCGGTCACCGCGAGCTTCGGCGTGGGCGCGCTCGCCAAGGGCAGCAGCTTCGACGTCGCCTACCGCTGCGCGGACGAGGCGCTGTACGCCGCCAAGCGAGGCGGCCGCAACCGCGTGATGTGTGCCGACCATGTCTATGGCTGACGTGACCTTCGCCGCGAGCCCGCTGCCCATCGCGGCCCCGCCTCCTCACCTCGCCCCGGACACGGCGCCGGGCGCCCTGGCGCCGGTCGACAGCCCGCTCGCGCGCGCCCTCGACCAGCTGATCACCCGGCGCGAGTTCGACATCCACTTCCAACCCATCGTCGACAGCGCCCGGGTGCAGGTGCTGGGCTACGAGGCGCTGGTGCGCCCGCCCTCGCACTCGCCGCTCGCCTCGCCGCCGGTGCTGTTCCAGGTCGCGGCCGAACTCGGCCGGCTCGTGGAACTGGAACGCCACGTGGTGCGGCGCATCGTGCGCAAGTTCGTCGAGCTGCGGCTGCCGGGCCGCGTGTTCATCAACGTCAGCGCCGACACGCTGATCTCGGCCCGCGCCCGCCACCCGCTGAGCCTGCCCGAGCTGGCCCGCTGCGGCCTGCCGGCCGCCGACATCGTTGTCGAGCTGACCGAGACCCGCGCGGTGCTCGACGAGGCGGCGCTCGCGAACGTCGTGGCGTCGCTGCGCGCCTCGGGCCTGAGCTTCGCGCTCGACGACCTCGGCCAGGGTTTCGCGAGCCTCAAGCGCTGGCTCGACCTGCGCCCGGACTTCGTCAAGATCGACCGCCACTTCGTCGACGGCGTCGCGGCCGACCCGCTGCGCCGGCAGTTCGTGCGCTCCATCCTCGAGATGGCGCGCAGCAGCGGCGCCGCGGTGATCGCCGAAGGGCTGGAGCAGGCCGACGACTGGTGCGCGCTGAGGGATCTGGGCATCGACCTGTTCCAGGGGTACCTGTTCGCGCGGCCGTCGCCGGCACCGCGCCTCGACCTGCCCCTCGAACCGCTGCGCCGCGGTTGACCGGACACCCGTCCGACCCGCATCGCTGCCGCGGTCCTACAGCGGGTCGGCGGGCTTGTCCGTAGGCTGGTGAGGTCACCACACAGACCGCACCACCATGCTCGACACCCTCCTCGACGCCATCCAGTGGCCCGCGATGCTGGCCTCCCTCGCCGCGGCCTGGCTGGTCGCGTCGCAGGACCGGCGGCGGCGCGGCTGGGGCTTCTGGGTGTTCATGGGCAGCAACGTGCTGTGGGTGGCCTGGGGGTGGCACACGCAGGCGTATGCACTGATCGCGCTGCAGGTGGGGTTGTTCGTGCTGAACGTCCGGGGGGCGGGAAAGAACGAGTAGCCGCAAGACGAGTCATCCCGGCGAACGCCGCGACCCACTGCGGCCAGTGGGTCCGATGTTCATCGGGATGACGTCGCTCAGCGTGCCATCACCTTGTCCGGCGTCATCGGCGTCGACCGCAGCCGCCGCCCCGTTGCGTGGTAGATCGCGTTGCTGATCGCCGCCGCCACGCCCACGATGCCGATCTCGCCCACGCCCTTCGCGCCGAGGCGGCTGACGACGCGGTCGTCCTCCGGCACGAAGATCACGTCGATGTCGCCGATGTCCGCGTTGGCGGCCACGTGGTATTCCGCCAGGTCGTGGTTCATGAAACGCCCGAGCGCATGGTCGGACAAGGTCTCCTCGTGCAGGCCTTGCCCGATGCCCCACACGATGCCGCCGATCACCTGGCTGCGGGCCGTGACGGGGTTGATGATGCGGCCCGCCGCCACCGCGGTGACCACGCGCACCACCCGCACGGTGCCGAGGGCCTCGTCCACCCGCACCTCGCAGAACACCGCCGAGTGCACCGCGCGCACGTACTTGCGCTGCTTCAGCACGTTCGGCAGCAGCAGGTACTTCACGTCGATGTCGCCATCCCTCGCCGCGCGCAGCACCTCCTCGTACGTGGCGGACGCCGATCCATCGCGCCGGGCGATCCGGCCGTCGCCGAACACCACGTCGGCGAAGCGCACCCTGGCGAACCCGTCGACGTACCGGCGCGCGCGTGTCCACAGCTCGCGCCGGACCTTCTCGCAGGCGCCCTGCACCGCCGAACCGACGGTCGCCACGTGCGACGAGCCGCCCTCGATCGGGGCCACCGGCAACGTGGAGTCGCCGAGCCGGAACGTCACCCGCTCGAGCGGCAGGCCCAGTTCGGCCGCCGCGATCTGGGCCATCACGGTGTAGGTGCCCGTGCCGATGTCGGTCGCCGCGCTCTCCACCACGAGCCGGCCGTCGCCGGACAGCACCGCGCGCGCCCGGGCGAACATCTGCATCGCGTCCCACGTGCCGGTGGCCATGCCGTAGCCCACCAGCTCGTGGCCGTCGCGCGTGGCGCGCGGGCCGGCGGGCCGTCGCGACCAGCCGAAACGTTCGGCGGCCTGCTCGTAGCAGGCATGCAGTTCCTTCGTCGAGTACGGCAGGTCCTTCGCGCTGTCGCGGGTGGCGTAGTTGCGCAGGCGCAGTTCCAGCGGGTCGAGTCCGGCGGCGTACGACAGCTCGTCCATCGCGATCTCGAGCGCGTGCATCCCGTGGGCCGCGCCTGGCGCGCGCATGTCCATCGGGCTGTGCTGGTCGAGCGGCACCACCTGGTAGCCGAGGCGAACGTTCTCGGCCGCGTACAGCTGGCCCGACCAGTTCACCACCACCTCCACGTAGTCCTCGAGGCGCGACGTCTCGGCGACGGCCTCGTGGATGACGGCGGTCAGGCGCCCTTCGCCGTCGGCCGCGAGCCGCACGCGCTGCCAGGTCTCGGGGCGATGCCCGAAGGTGAACATCTGCTGGCGCGTCAGCACCACGCGCACCGACCGGTCGAGGTGCAGGCTCGCCATCACCGCGAGCAGCAGCGAATGCTGCGGCCGCAGGCCGGAGCCGAACGCACCGCCCACGAAGGCGTTGCGCACGGTGACCTTGCGCGCCGGCAGGCCGAAAGCACGCGACACGACCCAGCGCGAGTTCTGCGAGCCCTGGGTCTTGTCGTGGATCGTCAGGTGGCCATCCTCGCCGCGGATCACGGTGGCGGCGAACAGCTCCATCGGGTTGTGGTGTTCCACACCCGCATGGAATTCGGCGTCCACCCGCACCGTCGCCTTCTCCCACGCCGCGTCGGCGTCGCCGCGGGGCTTCGGGGGTTTGCTGAAACCCGCCTTCAGTCCCGACGGATCCCGTGCGCGGTCGCGGTGGGCGTGCAGGTTCGTCTGGTGCGGCTCCGTGTCCACCCGCACGTCCACCAGCCGCGCGGCATGGCGCGCCGCCTCGAACGTGGTCGCCACCACCAGCGCCACCGGCTGGCCGCTGTAGTGCACGCGGTCGTCGTGCAGCGGCTTGAATGGCGATCCGGAGGGCGCGGTCATGTCCTTGTAGAACAGGTCCAGCGACCGCATCCTGGGCCGGTTCAGGTGGGTCAGCACGTCGACGACGCCCGGCACCGCGAGCGCGGCGGCGGTGTCGATCGTGGCGATGCGACCGCACGGCGCCGCCGTGTTGACGACCACGCCGTGGAGCAGTCGCTCGGCCGGGTGTTCCGCGGCGTAGCGCGCGGCGCCTGTCACCTTCGCGAGCGCGTCGATGCGGGGGATGCCGTCGCCGAGCGCCACGGGCCCGGTGCCCTCCGGCGCGACGGGTTGCTGTAGGTCCTTCATGCCGCGGCCTCCGTGGCGATGGTCCGGCCCATCGCGCGGTGCGCGTCCTCGCCGGTGTTGGTCGGGATCCCCGCGAGCGCCATGCCGAGCGCCCGGACGATCGCCCGCTCGGCCAGCACGATCTTGAACCCGTTCCCGGGCAGGCTCTCCGGCATCGCCGGTCCACCCCAGGCCCGGGCCTCCTCGAGCACGGCGCGGGCCACGGCGAGGAACAGCGACGCGGTCGGCAGCTCGCCGACCAGCAGGCGCTCGGCGTGGACGTTGCGCCACGGCTTGTGCGCCACGCCACCGAGCGCGAGCCGCGCATCGACCACGGAGCCGTCGGGCGCGAGTTCCAGCGCGGCCGCCACCGAGACCAGCGCGAACGCGTAGGACGCGCGGTCCCGGACCTTGAGGTAGGTGCCGTGCGCGGCGAAGCGGTTGAGCGGCACGTGCAGGTGGGTGACGAGTTCGCCGGGCTGCAGCGTGGTGTCGATGTCGGGGCGGTCGCCGGGAAGGCGGTGGAACTCGCCGACGGGGATCACACGCGGGCCCTTGGCGGAGGTCACGTGGACCCGGGCGTCGAGCGCGGCGAGCGCCACGCAGAAGTCGGACGGGTGCGTCGCGATGCAATCCGCCGTGGCGCCGAGGATCGCGTGCTGCCGCGACAGGCCGGTGCTCGCCGGACAGCCCGAACCCGGCACGCGCTTGTTGCATGGCACGCCCAGGTCCTGGAAGTAGACGCAGCGCGTGCGCTGCAGCAGGTTGCCGCCGTTGGTCGCCCGGTTGCGGATCTGCGGCGACGCGCCCGCGAGGATCGCGGAACGCAGCAGCGGCGCGTACGCCCGCACCAGAGGGTGGTCGGCGGTGCGCGCATTGCTGGCGAGGGCACCGAGCATCAGACCGCCATCGTCCGCGAGCGCGATGTCCTTCAGGGGAAGCCGGCCGATGTCGACGAGCCGCTCGGGCGTCGCGACGCCGGACTTCATCAGGTCTATCAGGTTGGTGCCACCCGCGAGGAAACGGGCATCGGCGCCCGCCGCCTGGACAGCCGCATCGACCTCGGCCACGCGCGTGTAGGCGAACGGGTTCATCGCGCCGCCCCGCGGTGCAGCACGACCCGCTGCACGGCCTCGACGATCTGCGGGTACGCGCCGCAGCGGCACAGGTTGCCGCTCATGCGCTCGCGGATCTCCTGCGCGTTCTCGGGAGGCCCCTCGTTCATCAGCCCCACGGCCGAACACAGCTGGCCCGGCGTGCAGTAGCCGCACTGCAGCGCGTCGCAGTCGATGAAGGCGCGCTGGATCGGGTGCAGCCCGCCCTCGCTGCGGTCGTCGAGCCCGGGCAGGCCTTCGACCGTGGTCACGTCGCATCCGTCGACGGTCGCCGCGAGCACGAGGCAGCTGTTGATGCGCTCGCCGTCGATCAGCACCGTGCACGCCCCGCACTGGCCGTGGTCGCAACCCTTTTTCGTGCCGGTGAGATCGAAGCGGTCGCGCAGCAGGTCGAGCAGCGTGACCCAGGGTTCGACGTCCAGGTGCCGTTCCGCGCGGTTGAGGGTCAGGCGAAGCGGTGTCGTCTCCATGGCGGTCTCGGGCAGTGGGGTCCGCCATCGTGGACCGCACCGGCGCCGGGCGCGCAGCGGCGCGCGCGCTGCGGTGCTGTCGGACAAGGCCCCGTTCCGAAGGAACGCCACTTGCCATTCCCCTCGGACCGAGACCCCTCTTCCGGAGCCGCCATGAAACCCACCGTCAGCGACCAGTTGCTCGACCGCCTCCACCAGTGGGGCGTGCGCCGCGTCTACGGCTACCCGGGCGACGGCATCAACGGCCTGATGGCCGCGTTCGATCGCCTGGACGAGCGCATCGCCTTCGTGCAGGCCCGCCACGAGGAAGGCGCGGCCTTCATGGCCACCGGCCATGCGAAATTCACCGGCGAGGTGGGCGTCTGCATGGCCACGTCGGGGCCCGGCGCCATCCACCTGCTCAACGGCCTGTACGACGCGAAGGCGGACCACGTGCCCGTGGTCGCCATCGTCGGGCAGGCGGCGCGGTCGGCCATGGGCGGCGACTACCAGCAGGAGGTGGACCTGCACAGCCTGTTCAAGGACGTGGCCCACGAGTTCGTGCAGACCGCCACCGTGCCCGCGCAGGTGCGCCACCTCGTCGACCGCGCGGTGCGCATCGCGCGCGACCAGCGCACGGTCACCTGCATCATCGTGCCCACCGACCTGCAGGAACTGGAGGCGGTGGAGCCGCCCCGCGAACACGGCACCGTGCACTCCGGCATCGGCACCACCCGGCGCGCCACGGTGCCGGGCGAGGCCGACCTGCGGGCCGCCGCCGACATCCTCAACGCGGGCGAACGTGTCGCGATCCTGGCCGGCGCGGGCGCGCTGCACGCCACCGACGAGCTGATCGCGGTGGCCGAACGCCTGGGCGCGGGCGTCGCGAAGGCCCTGCTCGGCAAGATGTGCCTGCCCGACGACCTGCCCTTCGTCACCGGCGCCATCGGCCTGCTCGGCACGAAACCCAGCTGGGAACTGATGAACGGCTGCGACACGCTGCTGATGGTGGGCTCGAGCTTCCCGTACTCCGAGTACCTGCCCGCGGAAGGCCAGGCCCGCGGCGTGCAGATCGACATCGACGGCCGCAAGGTGTCGATGCGCTACCCGATGGACCTGAATCTGATCGGCGACAGCCGCGAGACCCTGCGCGCGCTGCTGCCGTACCTGTCGCCGAATCCGGACCTGGCCTGGCGAGAACGCATCCAGGCCAGCGTGCGCGACTGGTGGGACGTGGTGGATGCGCGCGCGATGAACGACGCGAACCCGGTCAACCCGCAGCGGGTCTTCCGCGAGCTGTCCGCCCAGCTCACGAGCGACACCATCCTGACGTGCGACTCCGGCACCGTGGCCGCCTGGTACGCCCGCGACCTGAAGGCGAAGCGCGGCATGATCGGGTCGCTGTCGGGCGGCCTCGCCACGATGGGACCCGCGCTGCCCTACGCGGTGGCCGCGAAGTACGCCCACCCGCACCGCCCCGTGATCGCGCTGACGGGCGACGGCGCCATGCAGATGCTCGGCATCAACTCGCTGATCACGATCGCCCACCGCTGGCGCGAGTGGCGCGACCCGCGCCTCGTCGTCATGGTGCTCGACAACAGCGACCTGAACATGGTGACGTGGGAACAGCGCGCCACCGCCGGTGCGCCGAAGTTCGACGCGTCGCAGGTGCTGCCCGGGTTCCCGTACGCCGAGTACGCGAAGCTGCTGGGCCTCGGCGGCCTGCGCATCGACAAGCCCGAACACGTGGCCGGCGCGTGGGACGAGGCGCTGCGCGCCGAACGCCCGATGCTGCTGCAGATGGTGACCGACCCCAACGTGCCGCCGCTGCCGCCGAACGTCACGCTGAAGCAGACCCGCTCTTACCTGAAGGCCCTGCTGCACGGCGACCCGCAGGCCGCCGAGGTGGTGCGTGCGACGATGCGCGAGGTATGGGACGCGATCAGGCCGAAGCGGCGGTGAACCGGTCGTGCCAGTGGGGGATGCGCGCCAGCGCGTGGTCCGCGCTCTGCTGTCGGATGGCGTTGCGGTCGCCCTGGAAGCGGCGGGTCTCCGAGAACACCACCGGCGGGCGGTCGCCGTCGCGGAAGGCCCAGGCGTAGCACTGCGTGCCCGCCGGGATGTGGGGGTCGACGTCATCGGTGACACCCGTGTTCGACACCGCGACGTCCGCGTGGCTGGCGCGCAGCGCGCCCTCGGCCATCTCCCGGGCCACTTCCTCGCTCGTCAGGTTGAACCGCTCGAGGGTCTCCGGTCGCACGCCGAGGCAGCGCTGCTTCGCGCCGGGGGAGTACGTCACGAAGGCGCATTCGAGCAGTTCGCCCGCTCCTTCGCTGTCCGCCAGGGTCGATGCGATCAACCCGGCGGTGCACGATTCCGCGGTGACGAGTTTCAACGACTTCGCGGTGAGGAGCTCGACGAGGGCGGCGGCGTCCACCGGCGGCCTCAATGACGGCTGTTCTTGAGGTGCGCCTCGACGTCGTCGGCCCAGGTGCCGGCGGAGGCCACGGCTTCGCGCAGCTCGTCCGCGCTCACGCCGAACTTCTTCGCCCAATCGCGCACTTCGTAGTCCTCGCCTAGGTTGATGCGCGCGCGGTCCTGGCCGCCGGTGAACTTCTTGTCGTCTGCCATGATGTCGCTCCTGTGGAATGGGATGCCCATCAGCATTCCACTGCGTCCGAGCATGGCCCATCGGCCGACCGCGCGCCCGGAGGCCGGCGCATTCCGACACGGCACGCTCCTACAGACTTTCCTCGGCAGCGGCACTAGGCTGCGCGGATCCCAACCGCGGAGCACACCCATGGCGACGAAGTACGGCAAGAATGCATCGGACAAGGTCGAGGCCGCGATGCACGAGCGCAAGGAAGGCACGCTGAAGAGCGGCTCGACGGGCGAGAAGGTCACCAGCCGCAAGCAGGCGATCGCCATCGGTCTCTCCGAGGCGCGGCGCGAAGGGGGCAAGGTGCCGCCCGCGAAGAAGGCGGTACCCGCCAAGAAGGCCGCGGCGAAGAAGACGGCCGCGAAGAAGGCACCGGCGACGAAGGCCCCCGCCAGCAAGACCGCCGCGAAGAAGGCTCCGGCGAAGAAGGTGTCGGCAAAGAAGACTGCCGCGAAGAAAGCGCCCGCCAGGAAGAAGGCCGCCACGAAAGCCGCGCCGAAAAAGACGGCCGCGAAGAAAGCCCCGGCCCGCAAGGCTCCTGCCAAGAAGGCCGCGGCGAAAAAGACCGCGGCTCGCAAGAAGGCCTGACCGTCAGGGCGAGAGCCCGGCGCGCGGCTCCTCCGGCCGCCGCCGGAACCACGGCCGCCGCTCCGTGAGCCGGCCGAACGCGAACACGCTGCTCAGCAGCCCGCCCGCCGTGGAGATCTGGTCCACGGTCTGCCGGGCCTCGAGCAGCAGCTCCTGCACCACTTGCCGTTCGCTCACGTCGTCGCCCTCGCGGAGGCGCGACAGCGCGTGCATCACGTGCAGCCCCAGCAGCGCGGCGATGGCGAACAGGAACTCGTAGTGGGCGAAGTTCATCACGGCGAGCTCCCGCGTGGCCGTGTTCGCCACCCAGCGCACCACCAGCGAGAACTCGCTCGACTCCAGCGCATGCGCCACCGCCCCGCCCACCAGCGGCGCGATCCCGCCGGCGGCGGACGACACCAGGCCCACCGCCGCGAGGTACGACGTGCCCTGCGTCGGCGGCGCCAGCTTCAGCCCGAGGTTGCCGGTGGCGAGGCCGATGCCGCCGCCGACGACGCCCATCACCACGTGCACCGCGACCAGCAGCCCCAGCTGCAGACCGTACGGCGCACCGGCCCGCGCGAACACCAGCGCCACCGTGCACAGGAAGAACACCGGCACGGCCACCGACAGCACGGCCTTGTTCGACAGGCGGTCCGACACCCGGCCCCACGCGTAGAGCGTGAGCGCGTTGGCCACCTGGTTGACGACCCACAGCATCGTCACCGTGCCCATGCCGTAGCCCAGTTGCTGCAGCAGGTACACGGTGAGGAACGGCGCGGCGAAGTTGCTCGCGAAGTTCCACGATGCCAGCATCGTGAGCAGCCGGCGGAACTCGGTGTCGCGGAAGGGGGCCGCCAGCTTCGCGGCGATCGACACCGTCGGACCGGTGGGCCCCATGCGGGGTTCGGGGCAGCGGGCGAGGTAGAACGTGCTGACGAGGCCCGCCAGCCCCGACCCGGCGAACGCCAGCGCATAGGCGAACCGCACCTCGCCCCGCGGCGGGTGCTCGACGAGCCAACCCACGCCCAGCGTGAACACGCAGCCGAGCACGGTGCCGGCGAACAGCCGCCGCGAGAAGAATCCGCCGAGCGGCTGGCCGCTCAGCAGCTGGTGGATCCACGAGTTGATCGCGCACCCGGCCACCGCCGAGAAGGCGCAGATGCCGAACTTGCCGAGCAGCAGCAGCGTCACCGACGAATCGTTCACGGGCCACAGCGGCAGCAGCGCCAGCACGAGGATGATGAGGCGCGCCGCGCCCAGCAGCGGCACCGACAGCCGCTTGCGGCCGCCGTGCCGGTCGACGAACACCGTCGCCGGCAGCTGCAGCACCTGCGCGAGGTAGGGGATCGCGGCCAGCAGCCCGATCTCGAACGGCCCGGCGCCCACCTGCACCGCATAGCCGGCGAGCACCACGCCGCCGAACAGCGCGCCGCAGACGGTGGACCAGGCGGAATCGCGCACGAGCAGCCGCTTGGCGCGTTCGAGTTCGTCGCCAGCGACGCTGTCCTGCGGGGTGAGGTGCATCGGCCGGGTCCTCAGGGGCCGGGCGCCCGGCTCGCCACGCGGTCGAAGACCCGCAGCCAGTCGGCCACGAACCGCTCGATGCCGAAACGCTCCCGCGCCGTGCGTCGGGCCGCGTCACCCCACCGCCGCGCCAGCCCCGGGTCGGCGAGCAGCTGGTGCGCGACGTCGACGAGCCGCTCGGGCCGGGTCTCGAGCCAGCCGTTGACGCCGTTGACGATCACGTTGGGCATCTCGGTGGTGGCGAGCCCGAGGATCGGCAGGCCGACGTGCATCGCCTCCAGCACCGACAGCCCGAGGCTCGTGTAGCGGATCGGGTTGAAGAAGAAGCGGTAGTCCGCGATGAAGGTCGGCAGGTCGCGGTTCGAGACCTCGCCGTGGCCGCCCATCTCGAGCGAGCCCATGCCCACGAGCTTCACCGGCACCTGCTCGCGGAACTGGAGGAACACGTCGGGGCCGAGGCGACGCCCGCGCGTGCCGAGGTTGTTGACGACGGTGATGCCCTCGGCGATTCCGCCGTCGTACCGCGCCTCGGCGAGCAGCTTGATCCCGTGTTCGACCACCTCGACGGGCGAGCGCCGGTGCGCCCACATCAGCGCGTTGAACCCGGTCACGTGCACGATCGTGTCGTGCCCGCTGTCGGCCCAGTGCCGCTGCTCGGTCGGGTGGTCGAGCGGCGGATCGTGCTCGAGGTAGATGGCGGGGAGCCGCCGCTGCGCGGGCGACAGCACCTCCGCGGCCCCCTCGTACTCCGCGCGCGACTGGTACAGCACGAGGTCGAAGGCCATGTCGCGCACCGTGTCCACCGGCGCCTCGAACACGTTGTCGCCCCACGGCAGCGTGCCGCTGCGGCCGGTGTGGTGCGTCGACCGGGCCGCGTCGCGCATCAGGAAAAAGTCGTGCGGCACCTGGGTCAGGTACCACAGGTAGTTGCCGTGGACGTGCCACGTCAGGATGCGGAGGCGACGCTCGGGTTCGGGCATGGTCGGGACCTTTCGAGGAGGGCCGTCGCGCGCGACACGACGGCTGAAACGGGCACACCGGCCGCGCATTCGTGGCCGGTGGGGCAGACGGCATGGGCGCACGGCCTGCAGGGGGTCGCGTGCCACAGCACCGGGTGGCGGTCGTGGTCCAGCGGCGCCCAGCGGGCCACGTCGGACCCGCTCGCGACGATGGTGCTCGGCACGTCGAGCGCGGCGGCGATGTGGGAGATGCCGGTGTCGTTGGCGACGACGAGCGCGCTCGCCGCCACCACCGCGCCCAGCACCCACAACGACGGCGTGCGGCCGGTCAGGTCCACCGGCGAACAGCGGGCCGCGGCACGGACGGCGCGCGCGAGGTCGCCTTCCGCCGCACTGCCGGTGAGCACCACGGTCAGGCCCCGGTCCGCCAGCGCGTCGGCCACGGCGGCGAACCGCTCGGGCGACCAGCGCCGGGACGGCAGCTGCGACCCGGCGTGCACCACCGCGAACGGCCCGCGCACGCCCGCGTCGTCGAGCAGCCCCGCGGCCTGCCGGTGGTCGTCGTCGCGCAGCGGGAAGTCGAGGCCCGGGCCGGCGCGCGGCGCACCGAGCGCATCCGTCAGCCGCAGGCACCGTTCGATCTCGGTGCCCTGCTCCGGCCACGGCACGGCGAGCGAGAGGCCCGCGTCGGTGCCGGCGGTCGCGAACCCGGCGACCCGCCCCGCGCCCAGGGACACCACGAACGGATTGACGATGCCGCCGCTGCCGTGCAGCTGCAGCGCCACGTCGAACCGGCGTGCGCGGGCCGTCTCGACGAAATGGTCGAAGGCGCCCGGCTCCGGCCGGCGCTCGGGCAAGTCGGGGTGACCCGGGAACGCGAGGAACTCGTCGACCGAGGCCAGCCGCGCCGCGAGGTCCGCGGCCCACGGCAGGCCGCACAGCACGATGCGCGCACGCGGCGCGGCGGTGCGCAACGCCCTCAGCGCGGGCGTGGCGCACAGCAGGTCGCCGAGCACCAGGGCACGGAAGACGAGCACCTCGCGCGCGTCCGCGAGCCAGGACGCCGTCATGACGCGGGCTCCTCGCGCATGCGCACGCCCTGGCCGCCACCGCCCGCCGCGGCGAGCCGGGGCGCGAGGTCCAGCAGGTCGAGTGTGGCGTGCACCACCTCGTCGACCGTCACGCCCAGCAGGCACAGGTGGTGCCCTTGGGGGCACCGGCTCTTCAGGCAGTTCCGGCACGGCACGTCGTGGCTCAGCACCCGCGACGGCACCTGCCACGGCGTGTGCTGCGGGTTGGTCAGCGCGTACAGGTCCACCACCGGCGTGTCGAGCGCGGCGGCCAGGTGGGCCGGACCGCTGTTGTTCGTCAGCACCACGCCGACGTGGGCGACCAGCGCCCCCAGCTCGCCGAGCGAAAGACGCCCCGCGAGCGACAGCGACGGCGACACCATCGCGGCGCGGGCCTCGTCGACCAGCGGCTGTTCGGACCCGCCGCCGGTGAAGACGATGCGCGCGCCGCACGCGCGGGCGAGCGCCGCGGCGGCCTGCCCGAACCGCGCCGGCGGCCAGCGCCGCGACGGGGCGGTGGCGCCCACGTGCACCATCACCCAGGGGCCGTCGCCGAGCCCCGGACCTTCGCGCCGCAGCAGCGCCTCGACGCTCGCGACGTCGTCCGGCTTCAACGCGAACCGCATGCGTTCGTCGGACACGCGCCAGCCCACGCGGGCAACGAGGTCGAGCTGGCGCCGCGCCTCGTGGCGCGCGAGGGCGATGTCCACGTCGACCTCGGGCGCCCAGTCGGTCAGCAGCTCGTACGGGTTCTCGCGCACGTGGGCCAGTCGCAGCGGGATGCCCGCGAGGCGGCACAGCATCGCCGCGGGCAACGCGCTCTGCGTGCACACGGTGAATACCACGGCGGCGTCGAAGCGGCCCGCACGCAGGCGCTCGACGAGGGCGAGGTCGTCGTCCGGGGAGCCCCCGTCCTCGTGGCGCACCCAGGGCACCCGCGCGGGGATCACGTCGTCCACCATCGGCAGGTGCGTGGCGACCGCCCGTGCACCGGGTCCGCCCAGCAGCGTGATCGACAGGCCGGCGACCGACGATGCGGCGGCCGCGAGGGCGGGCGTGCTCATCAGCACGTCGCCCAGGTTGTCGACCCGCACGGCCAGCAGGCGGCGCACCCCGCGCCAGGCCTCGGCCCGCGCGGGATCGGGGGCGCCGGCGCGCGGCGACCTCAGGGGCACGACACCGGCCGGGCTCATGCGGTCGCCCCCGCCACCAGCGGGTCGGCCTCCACCTCCACCGCCGGCCACGCCGGCCCCATCGTGTCCGCGGCCGCCAGCGTGAACGTCGCCGCCTGCAGGAGGTCGCCGCAGCGGTGGTCGGGCCGGCGCAGCGGCCCGTCCTGCCATTCGGTCTCGCTGCCCACGTCGACCAGCACGCTGCGGCAGCCGGCGCGGTGGCCCGCCTCGACGTCGTTGAGGATGTCGCCCACCATCCACGACCGCTCCAGGTCGAGGCCCAGCACGCGGGCGGCCTCGGTCAGCAGGCCCGCGCGGGGCTTTCGGCACCCGCAGCCTTCGTCGTCCACGTGCGGGCAGGCGAACATCGCGTCGATGGCGCCCCCCTCGGCGGCCAGGCGCGACACGAGCCCGCCATGCAGCCGCGCGAGCGCGGCGCGGTCGAAGCGCCCCTGGCCGAGGCCGGATTGGTTCGTGACCACCACGATCGCGTACCCTGCCTCGCGCCACCGCCGCAGGGCCGCCGCCGCGCCGGGGGTGAAGCGCAGCAGCGCGGGGTCCACGTTGAACGGCACGTCCTCCACCAGCGTGCCGTCCTTGTCGAGGAAGATCGCGGGACGGCGCGTGGATCGGGGCGCGGACGGCAGCGGCGTGTCGATGCCGGCGACATGGAACAGGGCGATCGGCTCGGCCGCTGCCGCGGCCACTTCCTCGAACACGGACGCGAGCCGCGAGGCCACGCCATCCCACGTGAACTCGCACCGGGCGCGGACGAGACCGGCGCACCCCATCGCCTCGGCGCGCACCGGGTCCGCGCGCAGCGTGGCGAGCGCGTCCGCGAGGGCCTCGGGATCCTTCGGCGGCACGAGCAGCCCCGTCACGCCGTGCTGGACGGTGTACTGCACGCCCCCCACCGCGCTGCCCACGACGGGCCGCGCGCAGGCCATCGCCTCGAGCGGCGTGATGCCGAAGGGCTCGTACCACGGCACGGTCACGAACACGTCCGCCGCGGCGTACCAGTGGCGCAGCTGGTCGCGCGGCTTGCAGCCTTCGAAGCGCACGCGGTCCGCCACGCCGCAGTCGCGCGCGACGCCCTGCAGCCGGTGGATCTCCGGCGTGCGCACCGGGTCGGGCACTTCGCATTCGCCGCCGATGACGTGCAGGCGCATGCCGTCGCACGGGGGGCAGGCCATCGCCCGCACGACCGTCTCGACCCCCTTGCGCGGCACCATGCGGCCGACCTGCAGCACGAGGTACTCGTCCTGCGGAATGCCGAGCCGCCGCCGCGCGTCCGCGCGCGACTGCGGCCCGAACTCCATCGCGTCGAACCCGCACGGCGCCATCGCGATGCGCGACGGGTCGGCGCCGTACAGGCGTTCGAGGTCCAGGCGGTCCTGCGGGCACTCGGCGATCACGCGGTCGCTCTCGGCGACGAGCCGACGTTCGATCTCGATGCGCACGGGCGGGAAGGTGTCCGCGCCCTTCTGGTGTTCCATGCGCACGAGGCCCAGGGCGTGGAACGTCGTCACGAGCGGCACGCGGAAATCCTCCTTCAGGCGCAGGCCCACCAGGCCCGACATGAAGAAGTTGGCGTGCAGCACGTCGTAGCGCGGGGCCGTGTGCATCCAGGCCTCGCAGAAGCGCGCGAACTGCGGCATCAGGTCGAGCATGTCCTCCTTCGGCACGAAGGCCAGCGGACCGGCCGTGACGTTCACGACGCGCAGGCCCGGCATCACGTCGATCACGGGCGGCAGCAGCGCGTCGTCGCGCCGCGTGAAGACGTCGACTTCGTGGCCCTGCCGCACCAGCGCGTGCGCCACCTGCGCCACGTAGATGTTCTGCCCGCCCGCATCGACGCCGCCCACGGCGGCCAGGGGCGAAGCATGTTCACTGATCATCGCGATGCGCATCGGGGTCTCCTCGTACAGCCGGTCGGGTCCACGCGAGGAGAAAGGCAAGCAGTGTTCCGCGTCCCTTTCCAACGGCCGCCAGGCGGCGGCGGCAAACACGTCAGCAACTCCGTCCCGCGGCAGGTCGAAGTCACCGACGCGACGATCAGCGCGGCACCGCGACCGTGACCACGTCGAAGGGCAGCAGCGGCGGCGGCCCCTTCTGCCGATCGAGCTGGCCGTTGACCACGACCAGGCCCTCGGGCACGAGCGCCGCGGTGGTGGGATAGCGCAGCCGCGGGTCGCCGAGGCGCTGCACGATGCGCCCGCGCGTGCCATCGACCGAGAGCATCACGTGGACGATCTCGCGCTCCTCGTTGCGCACGACGAACAGGTCGGACGCCCCGCGCAGCACGAGGCCGTCGCCGTGCGGCAGCGGGCCGCCCTCGACAGCGACCTCGGTCACCGCGCGCGTGCGCGTGTCGATGCGCCACAGCTGGCCGGTGGCGAGCTGCACCGCGACGAGGAAGCGCCCGTCGGGCGAGGCCACGATGCCGTTGAGGTTGACCTCGTTGGGCCGGTAGCGCACCGGCGTCGTCGCCAGGTCGAGCCACGGCTCGAGCACCATCGACGCGGTCGAGGCCCGGTAGATCACCGGCCGGAACGAGTCGGTCACGTACACCTGCGAGCCGCTGACGACGAGGTCGTTGACGAAGGTCTGCGGCCCGGGCGGCACCTTCATCACGGCCCGGGTCGTGGCGCTCGCGAGGTCCACCACCGCGACCGTGCCGTTCGGCCCGCCCGCGATCCACAGGCGCCGCTGGTCGTCGATCTTCAGGCCGAAGGCGGCCTGCCGGCCCGGCGAGCCGCCGTGCTGGAACACCGTGGCCTCGGTGGCGCCGGGCGCGAGCTTGTACAGATGCCCTTCCTTCGACGAGCCGACGTAGCGGTCGCCCGTGGACGGGTCGACGGCGACCCCTTCGGGGTACACGTTCGCGCCGGGCAGCGTGGTGCGGCCGGTGACCGGCCCCGCCGTCACGGGTTCCACCACGCCGCAGAGCACGCGGGCGCCGGAGTTCCCGGACGGGTCGGTGCGGTAGTCGTCCGCGTCGGCGTGCACGACCAGCGTGCGGCCCATGATGGACCGGTCGCCGGGGCCGAGCGTCACGTTCCGGTTGAGGTGCTCCAGCGACGCGCTGCCATCGGCGCCGGCCCTCGCGTTGGGCAGCTCTCCCGCGTGCGCGTGGTCCGGCGGATCGTCCGGGCGGCCGTGGTTGTGCGACATGCCGGGGTCGAAGTGCGGCCCGGCCGCGCCGAACGCGACGATGCCACCCGTGGCCGGATCGGGCCCCGGTGCGCAGGCGCCGCCGGCATGGATGTGGAAGCCGTGCGGTCCCGGTGTCAGGCCCGTGGCCGCGAGGGCCAGGTGCACGCCGTCGGGTGATGGGGCCAGCGTGACGCGGCCCGACGGCCGGCCGTCGGCCGACTTGAGCAGCGCCTGGGCCTGCGCGGTGGGATGGGCCGGCGGCGGTGGGGACGGCGGCTCGGGATCGCGCCGCGGCTGCATGCAGGCGGAACACAGGACGAGCACGGACAAGGACACGAGGGTGCGCATGAGGGGTTCTCCATCCATCTCGTCAACGGGGGGCCTGGTACCGCACGCGGTAGATCACGCCGTTCTGGTCCTCGGCCACGAGCAGCGAGCCGTCGCCGGCCACCGCGAGTCCGGCGAGCCGGCCGAGCTGGGCCGGGCGCGACGCCTCCGCGCGTTCGGCTTCGGTGGCCCGCGGGCCCGCGTCCTTCTGTGCCGCGTTCGGCGTCACGAGCCAGCCGGTGACGAAGTCCTCGACGCGCTCGGGCTTGCCGGCCGCGTCGAAGACGACCCGCACGACCTTGTAGCCACTGGGCTGGGCCCGGTTCCACGAACCCCGCATCGCGGCGAAGGCGCTCGTGCGGTATTCGGGCGGGAACTGCGTGCCGCGGTAGAACAGGAAGCCGATGGGCGCGGCGTGGGCGGTGTAGGTGAGCGCGGGCGCCTGCGTGGTGGGACAGAACTCCGCCTTCGTGCTGTTGGGCGGTTCGTTGACCTGGAAGCGGTCCGGCACGCGGTCGCCGTAGCACCACGGCCAGCCGTAGTGCTGGTTGGGCCGGATCTCGTTGAGTTCCTCGGGCGGCTGGTCGTCGCCGCGGAAGTCGGAGCCGTGGTCGAAGCCATACAGCGCGCCCGTCACCGGATGCCAGTCGAAGCCGATGGTGTTGCGCAGGCCCGAGGCCAGCACCTCGCGCGCCGACCCGTCGGGCCGCGCGCGCAGCATCGTGGCCGCCTCCGGATTGGGCTCGCGGCAGTTGTTGCACGACGAACCCGCCGTGATGTAGAGCCAGCCGTCGTTGCCGATGGAGAGCGTGCGGTTCGGATGCTGGCCGGCGTCGGGCAGGTCGTCGATGATCTGGCGCGGCGTGTCGAGCGAGCCGTCGGCGGCGATGGTCGCGACGAACACCTTCTTGTCCGAGGCGATCCACAGCTTGCCGTCCTTCAGCGCGAGGCCGTGCGCGAACGCGATGTTCTGCGCGACGACCTTCTGGTGGTCGGCGACGCCGTCGCCGTTGGTGTCGCGCAGCAGCAGCACATCGCCCTGATCGCGACGGCTCGCGTAGACGTCGCCATTGGGCGCCACCACCATCCAGCGTACGTTCTTGAGGCCGCTCGCGAACACGGACACCGTGAACCCGAGCGGCGCCTTCAGCCGCGCGGCCGTGCCGGGGCCGTAGGGCGTGGGCGACGGCTCGAGCACGGTGCTGGTCGCGGGCGTGGGGCCGTCGCCGGGCGGCAGCTGGGCCTGGGCGGCGGAGGCGAGCAGGCTCGCCAGAAGGGGTGCGGCGTACCGCAGGTGTCTGGTCATGGGCGCCTCAACGGTTCTTCGCCACGTCGGCGGTTCGGGACGTGGGCTCGCCGCGGGTCCGTCCCGGCGCCTGCCCGTCCTCGCCCTCGGTGGCGTCGGACGGCGAAGGGCCGTCGGTCCAGCCGGGTTCGTGCGCGTCCCGGTCGTCCACGGCGGGCTCCGCCGACCGCGGCGAGGCCGCGGCATCGTGCTGCTGGAGCGGCTGTGCGCCGCCCGTGTCGTGGTCGCGCTGCAGCGGGGGTCGGTCGTCATCCCGCTGTGCGTCGCGGTCGCCTTGCGGGCGACCCGTGTCCTGTTCGTGCATGTCGATGCTCCTCAAACGTTCGCGGGTCGGCCCCGCACGTGGCGACGGTCGGCAATCCGCATGCCGGCATGCCGCCTGCCCTGCCTCACGATCCGGAGCGCTTCGGGCCGCGGCTGATGTTCCCGCCGGTGGGCCAGGACGGTTCGCCGCCGGCGCCCGGAGGGGCCTTTTCGTAGCCCTTGTTCACGTTCTCGATCGCGGCCTCCGCCTGCTCGCGGTGCTTGTCGTCGGCCGCCTCGTGCTGCTTCGGCCGGGCGGTTGCCGCGGCGGCGGGATCGTTGCGGGAATCCGGAACCTTGTTCATGGGTCGTCTCCTGGGGTTCGGTCGGCGACGCCCCATCGGCGACGCGCCTCCGCCCGAGGCAACCGGTGTTCCGCCCGCGCGGGTCAGGATGTCCGCGCCGGCAGCGCAACGCTCTCTCCGACTCGCGGAACACCGCTTGCCGTGACGCAGCGCACTACCCCACTGTCTGGAGACACCATGAACCACACGAACCGACTCCACTGGATCGCCGCGGCTGCCGCCGCCCTTGCGCTGAGCGGCGCCGCCTGGGGCCAGGCCACGGCGCCCGGCACCACCCGCGCGGCCTCGGCGGCGAAGGGCGACAGCGTCGCGCGCGCCGATGCCGCCTTCCTGAAGCAGGCCGCCGAGAACGGCCACACCGAGGTGGAGGGCAGCAAGCTGGCCCAGTCCAAGGCCACGAACCCGAAGGTGAAGGCCTTCGCCGAGAAGATGATGGAGGACCACACGAAGGCCGGCGCCGAGCTGTCGACCCTCGCGGCGTCGAAGGGCGTCGAGGTGCCCACCGAGCCGTCGCTGATGCAGAAGGGCAAGCTCAAGCTGCTGAGCACCGCGGATGGGGCGAACTTCGACAAGAAGTACGCCGACGAGGTCGGCGTGAAGGCGCACGAGGACACGGTGAAGCTGTTCGAGAAGGGCGCCGCGGAGGCGAAGGATCCGGACGTCAAGGCCTGGGCGACGAAGACCCTGCCCACCTTGAAGATGCACCTGCAGCATGCGAAGGAGATGCAGGCGGCGGTGAAGTAGCAGCGTCACGCCCGCGGGCCGTGGGCTCCGGCGTTCGCCGGAGCGCTCGTCATCCCGGCGCACGTCGGGATCGACCTGGGTCAGGCCACCGGGCGCCCCGCCACCCACGCGAGAAAGGTCCGCGCCGGCACCGGGCGCGCATACAGGAACCCCTGGATCTCGTCGCACCCCATCTCGCGCAGCAGCACCGCCTGCGCCTCGTCGTCCACCCCTTCGGCCACGAGCTTCAGCCCCAGCGTGTGCCCCATGTCGACGATCGCGCCCACCAGCGCGCGCATTTCGGAACGCGCCACGATCTCGACGACGAACGAGCGGTCGATCTTGATGGCGTCCACCGGCATCGACGCGAGGTAGCGCAGCGACGAGTACCCGGTGCCGAAGTCGTCGATCAGGATCGGGTGGCCCGCCTCGCGCAGGCGCTCGATCGCGTGCCGCGTCGCCGCGGTGTCGTCCATCAGCACGGTCTCGGTGATCTCGATCTGCAGCAGCGAGGCCGGCACGCCGGCGCTCTCGAGCCACCGCGCGAGGTCGACGGCGAGCGACGGGTCGCGGAAGTTGCGCCCCGACAGGTTCACCGCCACGGGGATGGCCTGGCCGGCCATCGACCACTCGCGCAGCTGCCGCACCACCGCCTGCATCACCCAGCGCGTGAGCGGCGCGATCAGGCCGGTCTCCTCGGCGTCGGGGATGAACTGCCCCGGCGGCACGTCGCCCTTCGCGGGATGCCGCCACCGCAGCAGCGCCTCGGCGCCGGTGACCGCGCCGGTGCGGGCGTCGACCTTGCCCTGGTAGTGCAGTTCGAGTTGCCCGGCGTCGATGGCGCGGCGCAGGTCCACCATCAGTTGCAGGCGCGCGGGGTTCTCCTTCGCGCTTTCGCCGCGGTACAGCTCGACCTCCGACCCCTGGGCCTCGGCGTCGGTGCAGGCCACGTCGGCGCGCCTCAGCAGCAATGCCGCGTCGGCGCCATGGAGGGGAAAGACGGCGATGCCGAGCGTGGCGGGCGCCTCGATGTCGATGCCGGCCATCGCGAACGGACGTTCGAACTCGCGCGCGAGCCGGGCGGCCGCGATGCGCGCCGAGATGGCGTCCGTCGACGGCAGCACCAGCGCGAAGCGGTCTCCGCCCACGCGGGCCAGCGCCCACGCCGGCAGCGCCATCGCCCGCAGGCGCCGGGCCACCTCGACGATCAGTCGGTCGGCCTCGGCGAAGCCGATGGCGTTCTGGATCCGGCCGAAACGCACCAGCCCCACCACGATCACGGCCACCGACTCCTTCGCGGCGGCCGCGTCGTGCAGCATCTGCGCCGCCGTGACCTCCAGGCTGGCGCGGTTCGGCAGGCCGGTCAGGCCGTCGACGAAGGCCATCTGCTGGATCTTCTCTTCCGCGTGGGCGTGCCGGGCGCGGTCGCGCAGGGTCTGAAGCCCGAAGGAGAGGTCGGCCGCCATTTCTTCGAGCAACTCGAGCTCGGCGGCATCGAAGGCCGACGCGTTGTCGGTGCAGAGTTGCAGCACGCCGATCGCCCGGCCGTGCACCCGCAACGGCAGCGCGCAGGCGTGCAGCGCGGCCTGCAGGTGGGGGGACACGTGCTCGCCGATGCACCGCGTCCGGTCCGAGCCGAGCGCCAGCGACGCGGCGGCGCCCGGGTCGTGTTCGGCCTGCGCGGCCACGGCCCGGCTCACGCCGTCGTCGCGTCCGGCGAGCGCCGCCGTCACGAGCCGCGGCGGTTCGGCGCCGTCGAGCAGCCCCACCCACGCGACCACGTAGTCGCCGTCGGACACCGCGATGCGGACCAGTTCGTCGAGCAGCTGCGTCTCGGAACGCGCATGCAGCAGGCTGCTGTTGCAGGCGCTGAGCGCCCGCAGCGCGCGGGTGACCCGCTCCACGCGGGCGGCCATCGTGTCGAAGTGCATGGCGAGGCGCCCGAGTTCGTCCGCCCCGTGCTTGAGCCCGGTGCGCGCGCCGAGGTTGCCGCTGCCCAGCGATTCGGCCGCCTCGATCAGCCGCCGCGTGGGCTTGACGACGAGCCTGGCGGCCACCCACCACGCCGCGGCGTAGACCAGCAGCGCCACGCCGGCCTGCAGCAGCAGGTTCCGCGCGAGCGCATCGTTCGCCTGTTGGGTGAAATCGGCGGTGGGCACGCCCGCCCGCGCGAAGGCGCTGCCGTGCGGCGTGCCGGGCAGCGCCATGCCGGCGATCACCCGTTCCTGCCCGTCCAGGCCCGGCACCCGCGTCGCGGCGACACGTCCGCTGCGGCGGCCTTCGTCGAGGAAGGCCTGGGCCTGCGGGATCTCGTGGCCCAGGAAGGCATGCGGGTCCGGGTACGACGCCATGATCGTGCCCCGCCCGTCCACCAGCATCATCGTCGTGCCCTCCGGCACCACCATCTGCTCCATCTGCTGCCGCACCCAGTCGAGGTCGAGCGAGAGGAACAGCACGCCCTCCACCGGGCCGCCCGCCTCGCCCAGCGGCGCGGCGGCGATCAGGATGTTCAACTTGCTCGTGCGCCCGACCAGGAAACCGCTGACCGCGAAGCTGCGGGTGCGCAGCGCACGCTGGAAGTAGTCGCGATCGCCCAAGTCCTTGCCGATGGCCGCGGGGGTATCGGCACAGACGGTGCGGCCGGTGGGGTCGATGACCCCGATCACGCCGTACGCAGCGTTCAGGCTGCGCAGCCGCGCCAGCGTGCGGTTGCAGGCGTCGCCATCGGCGAAGTTGCGCACGTCGGCGTCGCGGGACAAGCGGGCGAGGGTCTCGCGCGTGGATTCGACGATCTGCCCGAACTCCACCGCCGCGTGGTGGGCCAGCCCCTCGGCCAGCGTCTCGGCCTCGCCCAGCCGAATCGCGCGGTGGTCGTAGGTGGTCCAGGCGAGCAGCGCGAACGCGGGCAGCACGGCCGACGACACGAGCAGCAGCAGCCGGACGCGCAGGCCTCGCCAGCGGGCCGCGTTCGTGGGCTCACCGGCCGCCATCAGGCCGACGCGTGGGATCGGTGGACGGGCGCGGTCCCCGCGCCCTCGGCGGCTGCGCGGGTGCGGCCCCTTCTGGCCTCGGAACGCCGCGGATCGCGCGCGCCGACCGGATCCGGCGCGCGGGTGTCGCGGATGCCCTTCCTCCCCTGCCGGCCCGAAGCCCTCATCGCGTTCTCCTGCCGCCGACGGGCGGTTCCCTCGGGAGGCAAAAGCGGTTCCCGGCGCCTTCGCCGCGCTTTTCGGAATGCCCCTTGCCCCGCGTCCGCACACACGGCACGTCCTGCAGCGGGCGCAGGGCATGCCGTACCCCCGACCCGAAGGAGAAACAGATCATGTGGACCGACGCCGCCATCACCGGATCGAACGATGCCGAGTGGGTCGCCGAGGCCGGCACGGCGCTGCTGCGCCTGGACCCGTTGCTCAGGGGGGTCGAGGCGCACGGCCTGGCGCTCATCCTCTGCGCGCGCCCCCGCTGGCGGGCGCTGGGCCCGCAGCGCGCTGCCCGCAAGGCCGTGGACGAACCCGAAGCCGTCGACGGCGTGTGAGTCCGCCGTGCCCTTCGACACCATCACCGACCCGTACGAGCCGCTGGCCCGACTGGTCGAGACGAAGGAGGGTCCGGCGATCTGCTGGGACCTCAGCCACCGACCGTCGCTCACGCCACGGCAAGCCCTCACGACGCTCTGGGTGTTCGCCGGCACGGGCGTCCTCGGCGGCGGTGTCGGTTGGCTGCTCGGGAACACCGGTCTCGCGCTGGCTTTCGCCATCGAGGCGGCGTTGGCGGTGGCGGTCTTCGTGCACTACGCGCGGCATGCCTGCGACAGGGAGTTCGTCACGCTGTCCGGGTCGCAACTGGCGGTCGAGCGATCGTCGGGACCGCGCATCCGTCACGACGCCTTCGACGCGGACTGGGTGCGGGTCGAGTGCGACGACGAAACGCGCGGGCTCGTGCGCATCTCCCAGCGCGACGCGGCGGTTTCCCTGGGGCGTCATCTGAGCGTACCGGGCCGATGGCTGATGGCGCAGGAACTGCGTCGGGCGCCGGGCCATTGCCGCACGCAGGTGAGGTGGTGACGCGGCCCCGGCCCGCGGCGTCGTCGGGCCGGAAGGAAGGGACCGGGAGGCCCCCGAAACCGCTCCCTCGCCAAAGCCGGGACGGCGGATCCGGCAGCCTCCCTTCAGCGGATCAGCGGGGACCGCCGCCCGTCGTGGACTTGCCGCCAGGGGTGTCGCTCGGCAGCGCCGGCGCGGCAGCAGGAACACTGGCGCCGTTGCCCGCGCCGCTGGCCTTGTCCTTCTTGGGCTTGCGCATCTCCTTCTTCGTGCCGTGGGTGGTGTGCGGTCCGCTCGCGCCCGCGGCCGGAACCTTCGGGTCGGCATTGCCGCCGGTGGAGTCTCCACCCGCGCCCTGCGCGAGGGCGAACGACGCGGCGGTGGACAGGACCGCGGCGACGGTCCATCGGGTGATGTGGATTCGGTTCATGGCAACTCCTTCAGTGGTGGGTGGATCGCTCGTCCAGGCGGCCCGATGCCGCGTGGTGCGCGATCCGTACAGGGCAAGGGCGGTTCCCGCGCCAGGCCACGGAGGTCGGCATCGACGGAATGCAACTCGCGGCCCGCACGCAGGCCAAGGAAGACGAACGTTGTCCGAAAGGCCAGTCCGAGGAGCTGCTCGTGAGCCACCGGTGCGCGAGCGACATGCCGGCTGAACGGGTGCCGTAGCCCGGCGAGGGCCACGGCGTCATGGCCTCCGGCATGCCACACACGCGAGCCGTCGCGTGGTGGCGTGGCTGCGCCGGTACACCGAAGGCATCGCGCTGCCACCGTGACGGGCCGGTGGTCCGTCAGGCGCGAGTGGCCATCGCGAAAAGATTGCCGTGGCGGGCGGCGACTTGCCGCACATCTCGGCGATCGCTTGCGATCCGGCCAGGTAGAAAAGCAGTGGCACACAGGCACGCACGTTGCCGAATCCGGATCGAGAAAGGACGATCGATCAGGAGAACAGATGGCCCCCACCGAGCTGAATCGGCAACGGCGACGGGCGGAAATGCGCGAGATGCTCGCGACCCTGCACCAGCAGGGCATCCACGTCGACGGTGCGACCCTGGCCGCCATGGCCAGGTACATCGAGGGAAGGGTCGGCCTGAGCCACGTCGCCGACGCGCTCCTCAAGGCCGAACCCTGGAGTGAAGCCCGCGCCGCCGCGGCGGCCGGGATGGACCCGAAGAAGCACACCGGGTGAGGCGCAGGCCGGCGAACCGCGACAGGTCAGGGACTGTCCGGCGCGTCCGGCGGCGCCAGGGTTTTCGCCGCGGCCTCCTGCGGCGACAGCTTTCGCCAGTTGGGGTACTTCGAGAGGCTGTTCGCGATGTCGCGCACGTCATGCGGATCCAGGTCCGGATCCCGCGCGACCATCCACGCCGTCACCTCGTCGACCCACGCCTCGTCACTCCACCCGTCGGCTGCCCACATGCGATCTTTCCCGGCGATGCACCTGCGGGTGGATGGGCACGGGGTATTCCCGGCCGGCTCCGCGGCCCGTCAGGCAGCCAGTCCGATGGGCTGGGCTGGCGCCCTCACTTCCTTCCTGGCCGCCAGCCTGACGACCGCGCGGTGCGCCGCCAACTCGGGTGACAGCTCGCGCCACCTGGGAAGACGTGCGACCTCGGCGACGGTATCGATCGCGGACTCGGGCCCGAGCGCCGGGTCCAGGGCCAACATCCTGGCCACCACGGCGTCGAACCACTCTCCCTGTGCCTCGTGTTCGGTCCAAGTCATCGTGTCATTCCTCCGCCGGTCGAGATAGGGCGCGGTGCGCGCATTTCAAGACCGGCAAGCGGACGTTCGGAAAGATCCCGTCCCCGCACGTCACGCCCGCGCGGAGCGCCGTTCCCGGAAGAGTTCCTCGTACCGTCGCGCGCTCGCCGCCCAGTCCCGGTCCAGCGCCATCGCCCGCCGTTGCACCCGCGCCCACGCGGCCGGATCTGCGAACAGCCTTGCCGCACGCGCCATCGCGTCGCGGAGCGCGTCGGGCGTCGGGGCGTCGAACACGAAGCCGTCGCCGTCCGCGTTTTCCGCGTCGATCACCGAATCGGCCAGGCCGCCCGTGCGTCGCACGACGGGCAGCGTGCCGTACGCCTGGCTGTACATCTGGTTCAGGCCGCACGGTTCGAAGCGGGACGGCATGAGGAAGGCGTCGGCACCGGCCTCGATGCGGTGCGCGCGGCCTTCGTCGAACCCGAGGGTCACGGCCACGCGGCCCGGGAACCGCGCGGCCAGTTCCAGCCAGCGCGCCTCGATGCCGGCGTCACCCTTGCCGAGCAGCACCAGTTGGTGCCCCTCGGCCACGAGCCACGGCGTCACCTCCTGCACCAGATCGACACCCTTCTGGTCGGTCAACCGGCTGACCAGGCCGAACAGCATGCCCGGCGCATCGGTGTCGAGGCCGGCCTCCCGCTGCAACACGAACCGGTTGGTGCGTTTCGGCCCCAGGTCGGCCGCATCGTACGGCGCGGCGAGGAACGTGTCCGACGCCGGATTCCATTCGGCGGTGTCGATGCCGTTGAGGATGCCGTACACGTCCGCGGCCCGCTCACGCAACACCCCGTCGAGCCCGCAGCCGGCCTCCGCCGTCTGGATCTCGCGGGCATAGGTGGGGCTCACGGTCGTGATCAGGTCGCTGAACCGCAGCCCCCCCTTGAGCAGGCACACCTGGTCCCAGTGGCGCAGTCCGTCGAGCTGCATCCACGCGTGCGGCAGCCCCAACGACAACGCCTGCGCCATCGGGAACATGCCCTGGAACGCGAGGTTATGCACCGTGAACACGGACAGCGTGCGCGGCTCCGGCTGCAGCTGCCGCAGGAAGGCGGGCGCCAGGCCCGTGGGCCAGTCGTTCGCATGCAGCACGTCGACGGCCGGACCGGCCACGCGCCCCGCCGCGACCCGCGCCGACACGTGCGCGAGGAAGGCGAAGCGCCGCAGCACGTCCTCGAAGTCGAGTCCGCCGGGGTCGGCGTACGGGCCGCCGGCGCGGTCGTAGAACCCGGGGCAATCGAGCAGCAGCAGGCGCTGCCCGTCGGTCGCGACCTCGGCCAGCACCGCTTCGGGCCACGGCCCCTCGGCCGGCAGCACATGTCTGCGCTTCGCCGCCGCGAGCATGGGCCGCATCGACCGGTACGCGGGCATCAGCACGCGCACGTCGTGCCCCAGCCGCGACAAGGCCTTGGGCAACGCGGCGCTCACGTCGCCGAGCCCGCCGGTCTTGACCCACGGCGCGCATTCGGGCGTGACGAACAGGATGGACAGCGGCGACGTCATCGCGCGCCCCTCCCGTCGCGGTCCGCGACGAGCACGGCGAACGGCACGACCGGCAGCACCTCGTCGAGCTTCACCCGTTGGCCGACGGTGGTGACCGGGGCGCCCGTGATGGCATCGGTCCAGGTGACGGCGAGGTCGGGCGGCAAGGCCACCTCGGTGCCCCGCCATGCCGCGCCGTCGTCCTCCGCCAGCCCGGCGAGCAGGCGCGTCGCGATCACGACCACCGCCTCCTGGCCGAGCACGCGCGCGAAGGCGACCACGTGGTCGGCGGCCGGGCCGGTGACCTCCAGGGGCGCATAGGCGCCCTCGGAGAACACCGCCGGACAGGCCTTGCGCAACGCCAGCAGCCGCGCCGTCAGCAGCAGCTTCAGCCGGCCCGACGGCAGGTCCTCGCGCAGCGCGCGCAGCGTGTCGGCCGACAGCCGGCCCTCGCGGTACGACGCCATCACCTCGGCGAGCGCCACCTCGCGGGCGACGAAGTCGACGGGCCGCCGGTTGTCGGGGTCGACGAGGCTGAAGTTCCACAGCTCGCTGCCCTGGTACAGGTCCGGCACGCCGGGCGAGGTGAACTTCAGCAGCACCTGGTTCAGGCTGTTCCAGCACCCCGCGCGCCACACCGTCGGCAGCCAGGCTTCCAGATCGCGCACGAACGGGTTCGGCTCGTGCGTGCCGAGCAGCAGGTGGACGAACCGTTCGAGCGCCGCCTCGTACGCCGCGTCCGGGTTGACCCAGCTGGTGAAACGCTTGGCCTCCCGCACGGCCTTCAGCATGTAGGCCTGCACGCGCTCCTGCAGCGACGCGAGCGCCTCCCCGTCCACCGGCGAGAAGGGCCAGATGCCCACGAGGGTCTGGTACAGCAGGTACTCGTCGCCCGGGTCGATGCGGCCGTCGTGCCGCTCTGCGCGCGGCCGGTTCATGGCCGCCCAGCGGCGCACGGCGCGCGCCCACGACGCGGGCACCTCGCTCAGCACGTTCAACCGCGCGCGCACGTCCTCGGACCGCTTGCTGTCGTGCGTCGACGTCGCGAGCAGCGTGTGCGGCAGGTGCCGCGCCCGGTTCGCGTTGGCCGCGTGGAAGGCCGCGACGGAGAAGCCGAAGCGCCTCGGCTCGCCGCCCACGTCGTTGAGCGACACCAGCCGGTGGTAGCGGTAGAACACCGTGTCCTCCATCGACTTGGCCATCACCGGCGCGGTGAACTGCTGCCACCGCGCGATGAACGCGAGCACGGCGTCGCGGCGCGCGGGCGGAAGCGAATCCGGCGTGGACAGCAGCACGTCGCGCAGGAACAGGATGCCTTGCTGGTCGGACGCGGTGGCGTGCCGGCGCGCCTCGGCCACCGCCCACGCCACGTGCTGCCGGTCCTGCGGCGACGCCCCCTGTTCGCCGAGGTAGGTGCGGTACACGGGGAACGCGCGGGCCACCTCCATCAGCGCGAATCGAAGACGGCCCCGCGTGAAATCGCGCGTTCGCCGGTCGGCCGACGCGATGCGGTGCAGCGCTTCCGTGAGCCACTGCAGGTCGCTCGCGAGCGAGGTGGTCATCACGAGGCCCTTCGCTTCGCGCAGCAGTGTGTCGAAGTCGTCGGTGCGGCCGGTGAACGAACGCAGCAGCCGGTCGAACGCGGCCTCGTGGCGCGCGTCCACGAACAGCCCGTTCACCTGGTTCGCGAACCGGTAGCCGGTGCCACCGTGCACGGGCCAATCCTCGGGGATCTGCTCGTGTTCGGCGAGGATCTTCTCGACCGCGACGAACAGCGCGCGCGCGGGAAGCCCGCGCTCGCGCCGCTCGCGTTCGTGCCGCGCCTGCAACTGCTCGAAGTAGCCACGGGGGTCGCGCAGGCCGTCGGGGTGGTCGACGCGCAGGCCCTCGATGCGGCCCTCGCCCACCCAGCGCATGACCAGCCGATGCGTGGCCTCGAACACCTCTGGCCTTTCCATGCGCACGGCGGCGAGGCCATCGATGTCGAAGAAGCGGCGGTAGTTCACCTCGTCGCCCGACATGCGCCAGAACGCGGGCCGCCACGCCTGTTTCGCCACCAGCGCGTCGAGCCGGTCGAAGCTCGCCGGGTCGCCGGGGGTGCCCTGCAGCACCTCGATGCCGCGGTCCAGCCAGGCCCGCACCCACGCGTGCTGGCGACACAGCGCGGCGAGGCGCCGCTGCAGCGCGCGCTTGTCGCGGTGCCGGGCGGCCCGCGACCCGGCGTCCGCCCGGTCGCGCGGCGGCAGGCGCCGCAACGCGTCGAGCAGCGACTGCACGGCCCCCCAGCCCGCCCCCTGGTCGTCGGGCGGCGAGCCGGCGGCGAACACGTCGGGATAGGTGGCCGGGTCCAGGGGGAAACGGTGGCCGTGGTAGCGCAGCGCGAGGGTGCCGGCCTCCGCGTCGACCTCGAACCGGAACGCGCCAGATTCCAGCACGTCGCCGTAGGGCTCGCCCAGCACCGGCAGCAGCAGCCGGCCGTGGAGTTCCGGGTCGGCGGGGCGCCATTCGATGTCGAACGTGGCCGCGTGGGGCGACGCCTCGCCGCACTCCAGCACGTCGAGCCACCAGTCGTTCCCGGTCTCCTGCACCCCCATGTGGTTGGGCACGATGTCGAGCACCTGCGACATGCCGCGTTCGCGCAGCGCATCGCACAGGCGATCGTGGTCGGCGGGCGCGCCGATCTCCGGGTTCAGCGCGCCGGGGTCGATCACGTCGTAGCCGTGCTGGCTGCCGGGCCTCGCCTTCAGGTAGGGCGATGCGTAGAGGTGGCTCACGCCCAGGGCGTCGAGGTACGGCACGATGGCCGTCGCCTGCTCGAAGCGCATGTCCGCATGGAACTGGATGCGGTAGGTGGCGCGCGGCACCGGCGCCGTGGCCAGCGCCGGCCAAGCGGCCGGCCGCGGCGCCGCCGAGGAGCGGGTGGCGCGCAACGTCGCGGCCACGCCGAGCCAGCGCGGGTCGTGCGCGAGCGCATCGAGGTCCACCGTCATGCGGACACGCCAGTTCGGCCGCTCGGCCTCGTTCGTGCCCGGCACGTTCACGGGCTCGCGCTGGCCCGTCACGTCCTCGAACTGAACGCCCACCAGGCGCGCCGAGGTGCGGCCCATGAAGGCGTGCACCGCCTCCACGAGCGTCCGGTCGGCCTCGGGCGGGGGGCGCAGGCTCGTGCCGGCGGCCACCAGCCCCTCGTCCTCCAGCGCGAGCAGCAGGCGCGCGCGCTCCTGCGCGCGCGACATCACCTGCCCATGGTGGCGCGTGAGGTCGGGGTACAGGCCGAGTTCGCGGCGCAAGGCGATGTCCTCGCCGAGCCACCAGGACGACAGGGTCGGCAGGTCGTGCGTGCCCACCACCGCGAGCGACTCCGGCGGCCACTCGACCGGCGGTGGCAGCGCACCGTCCGGCGTCGACGCGAAGTACATCGGGCCGTACGACAGCACGCCGCGCGCCGCGAGCGCCTCGCGGAACCCCTCCGGCACGTTGCCGAGGGCCTCGCCGATCACGACGCAGCGCTGGCGCACGCTCTCCAGCACCAGGACGTCGAGCAGGTCCTCGAACGGATGGGAGACGTACGTGCCGGCCCGCGCATCGCCGTCCACCGGCACCCAGAACAGGCGCTGCAGCGCCATCGCGTGGTCGATGCGCAGGGCGCCCGCGTGGCGCATGTTCGCGCGCAGCATCGAGACGAAAGATGCATGGGCCTCCTCCGCCCACCGGTCCGTCAGCGGCGGCGGCAAGCCCCACGACTGGCCGGACGGGTTCGCGGCCTCGTCGGGTGCGCCGGCGCTCATGCCCTGCGCGTGCAGGTCGGGCCGCGCCCACACCTCCGCCGAATCGTCGCTCACCCCCACCGCCAGGTCGCGGTACAGGCCGAGCGGCAGGCCCATCGCCAGCGCATGCGCGGCGACCTCGCCCAGCTGGCGGTCGCACTCCCACTGCAGCCAGGCGTGGAAGTCGATCTCGTCCGCATGCTGTTCCGCGAACGCGGCGACCCGCGGATCGTCGACGGCCGGCAGCGGTTCGCGCCGGAGCCCGCGCCAGGCGTCGAACCAGGTCAGCGGCTCCAGCCACGACCGGTTCGCCTGCCGGAAGCGGTCGAACGCCAGCGTCCGGGCCGGGTCGCGCGCGCATTCGACGGCGCGGAAATGCGCATGCAGCTGGCGGAGCACGGCGAACTTGACGGCCGCCACGGCGGACCGGTCGAGGTGCGCGCGGTCGCGCAGCTGCTGCAGCCGGGCCTGGAAGTCGGCCTGGCCCACGCGGTCGCGCGCGGCCTCGCAGCGACGGTAGTCGGGCACCGCCTCCACGTCGAGGTACATCGGATCGAGCCCGCTGCGGCTGGACGGACCGTACGGACTCGCCCGCTCGGGGTCGTGCGGGTACAACGCGTGCATCGGGTTGACACCCACGAACGCGGCGCCCTGCCCCGCGGCGATGTCGACCACGTGGCGCAGGTCGGTGAAATCGCCGATGCCCCACTGTCGCCCGGACCGCAGCGCGTAGACCTGCACGGCCGGCCCCCACCAGCGGGCACCGTCGGCGAAGACCGCCGGCGTGTGGCACCGCTCGGGGCACACGACGAGCACCGTGTCGGCGCCGGCCTCCGGCACCGCCAGGCGGTGGTAGCCGCAGGGCAGGTCGGGCAGCTGCACCCGGCCGTCGCGGTCGATCGCGCCCTCGCGCGCGGTGCCGTCCTCCAGCACGAGGGTGTAGCGCGTCGCGGCGCCGCGGTTCAGGCGGAGCGGCTTCGGCGCCGCGCGGCGCATCACGTGCACCGGCGGCAGCACCCGGGCCGCCGCCCGGCGGTCGAGGTCATCGAGCCGCGCGAGCGCCTGCACGGGGTCGTCGGCCGGGTGGCCCATGGCCGCGAGGCACTTGCGCAGCGTCGCGTCGGGCACCTGCCGCGGCTGGTTCCAGAAATCGTCGTACTCTGTCGCGATGCCCAGGCGAGCGCACAGGCGCGCCAGCGCGGAAGGCGATGCGGTGTCCGTCATGGCCCGCCCTCCCGCCAGCGCCACCGCGCGGACCAGGCGCCGATCCGGAACGAGGTCACCTCGCCGACGATGAACCAGGTCACCGCGTCCGGGCGGTTCGCCTCCGCCCAGTCCACCGGCTGGCCGCTCAGGTTGGCCACGAGTTCGAGGGCGCGTCCACCGTCGAAGCGCCATTCGATCGCCATCACCTCGTCGTCGAGCACCCGGGCCACGTGGTCGCCCGTGCGCAGCCGCGGCAAATGCGGGGTCAGGCCCGCATGGCGCACCGCCAGCAGCCGGCGGTGGTGGTCCCACGCGGCCACCCGCGCCGGGTCGCGGGACCAGCCGGGGATGTCGAGCCGGCACTGCTCGGCGGTCGCCGCGTCGCACGGGTCGGGAATGCGTTCGCGCGCCGATGGGTCGGCGAACGCGGAGAACTTCGCGAACTCGCGGCGCCGACCGTCCACCACCGCGTCGCGCAGCGCCCCCTGCCAGTCGGCGAAGTACAGGAACGGCGTGGGGGCGTCCCACTCCTCGCCCATGAACAGCATCGGCACGGGCGGGCACAGCAGCAGCAGCGCGGTGGCCAGGCGCCGCGGCGCTTCGTCCACGAGCGCGGCGAGCCGCTCGCCGAAGGCGCGGTTCCCGATCTGGTCGTGGTTCTGCAGGAAGTTCACGGTCGCCGGGAGCGGCACGGTGCTCGTCGCGTCGCGCCTCGGGTTCGCGGCATGGCGGTCGTCGGCCCCGAGGTGCGGCTCGCCCTCGCGGGCGAACCCCTGGGTCAGGGCCCGAGCCAGCTGCGGCAACGGCGCCTCGGCATACTCGCCGTAGTAGCCCTCGTGTTCGCCGGTCAGCCGCACGTGCAGCGTGTGGTGGAAGTCGCCGCTCCACTGGCCGTCGTAGCGGCCCGGCTCGGGCCGGTCGGCCAGCCGGTGGGCTTCGTTGACGTCGTTTTCCAGCACGAGGTGCACGTGCCGCCCCGCGCACGCGGTGCGCACGCGCCGCGACAGTTCCTCCAGGATGTGGGGCGAGCCGTCGTCCTGCATCGCGTGCACGGCATCGAGCCGCAGGCCGTCGAAGCGGAACTCCTCCAGCCAGTACAGGGCGTTGTGGATGAAGAACTGGCGCACCGGGCCGCTGCCGGGTCCGTCGAAGTTGATCGCGTCGCCCCACGCGTTGTGGTGGCGGTCGGTGAAGAAGTCGGGCGCGTACGCGCGCAGGAAGTTGCCGTCCGGGCCGAAGTGGTTGTAGACGACGTCGAGGAACACCATCAGGCCGCGGCGGTGCGCCGCCTGCACGAAGGCCTTGAGGTCGTCGGGCGTGCCGTAGGCCGGGTGGGGCGCGAACGGCAGCACGCCGTCGTAGCCCCAGCCGAAGCGGCCCGGGAACGTCGAGAGCGGCATCAGCTGCAGCGCGGTGACGCCCAGGTTGGCGAGGCGGTCCAGTTCGGCGGCCGCGGCGGTGAATGTGCCGCCCCGGGTGAACGTGCCGACATGCAGTTCGTAGAACACGCATTCGTGCCACGGGCGGCCGGTCCAGCCGTCGTCCCACGAGAACAGGTTGGGGTCGACCAGTTCGCTCGGTTCGAAGACACCCTCCGGGTTGCTGCGCGACGCCGGATCGGGCACCCGCACCTCGCCGTCCGGGCCGGCGACGGCCCACTGGTATCGGTCCCCCGCGCGGGCGTGTGGCAGCACCACCTCGCGCCAGCCGTCGGCGATTCGACGCGCGGGCACGCGGGTGATGCGGCCGTCCCGCGAGTGCACGAGCGCCACGTCGGCGGGCGCGGGCGCCCACAGCGCGAAGCGCGCGCCGCCGTCCGGTCCGAGCATCGCGCCGAAGGGCATGTCGTGCGCATGGTGTCGGATCATCGGTTTCGCTCCCCGGCCGGCTGGGTCATCACGACCAGTGAACGGCCTGTCATCTCGTAGGTGTCCCCGGCCGACCACTCGCGGCGCTCGGCGGCTTCGCCGGGTTCATCGGTGGTGTCGAGCCGCAGCGTCCACCCGTCGCCGCGATGGGCCGGCAGCACGAACGGCAGCGTGTCGTGGTATGCATTGAAGAGCAGCAGCACGGAGTCGCTCGGAACCGGCTGGCCGGTCTCGTCGATCTCCCCCGTCCTCCAGCCGCACAGCACCGCGCCGGCGCTGCGTGCCAGCGGCTGCTGCCACTCCTCGTCGGCCATCTCGACACCGTCGGCGTTGACCCAGCGGACGTCGGGCACCGGGTCGTGTTCGTCGCCCTCCCCCGTCAGGAAGGTGGTGCGGCGCACGGCGGGCAACGAGCGCCGCAGAGCGGTCATCTCCGCGACGAACGCCGTGAGGGCCGCCGCGCCGGGGGCCTCCCAGTCGAACCAGCTGATCTCGTTGTCCTGGCAATATGCGTTGTTGTTGCCGCCCTGGGTGCGGTCGAGTTCGTCGCCGCCCAGCAGCAGCGGCGTGCCCTGGGACAGGAACAGCGTGGCGAGCAGGTTGCGCTGCTGCCGGCGGCGCAGGCGGTTCACCTCGGGGTCGTCGGTGGGCCCCTCGACGCCGCAGTTCCAGCTGTGGTTGTTCGACTCGCCGTCCTGGTTGTCCTCGCCGTTGGCCTCGTTGTGCTTCTCGTCGTAGCTGACGAGGTCGCGCAGCGTGAAGCCGTCGTGCACGGTGACGATGTTGATGCTGTCGTTCGGGTTGCGGCCGTTGTGCGCGAACAGTTCCGCCGAACCGCACAGGCGTTGCGCGAACTCGGGCAGCGCGCCCTCGTCGCCGCGCCAGAACGAGCGCACCGCGTCGCGGTAGCGCCCGTTCCATTCCGCCCAGCCCACCGGGAACCCGCCCACCTGGTAGCCGCCCTCGCCCACGTCCCACGGTTCGGCGATCAGCTTCACCTGGCTCAGCACCGGGTCCTGGGCCACCGCGGCGAAGAAGGCGCTGCGGGTGTCGAACTGCATTTCGGCGCGGCCCACGGCCACGGCCAGGTCGAAGCGGAAGCCGTCCACGTGCATCTGCGTCACCCAGTAGCGCAGGCTGTCCATCACGAGGGTCAGCACCTCGGGTGCGTGCGTGTTCAGCGTGTTGCCCGTTCCGGTGACGTCGTGGTAATGCCGCGGCGCGTCCGCGACGAGCCGGTAGTACGTGGTGTTGTCGATGCCCTTGAAGCTCAGCGTCGGGCCGAGGTGGTTGCCCTCGCCGGTGTGGTTGTAGACCACGTCGAGGATCACCTCGAGGCCCGCGGCGTGCAGGCGCTTGACCATGCCCTTGAACTCGTCGATGGTGCCGGTGACGCTGTAGCGCAGGTCGGGCGCGAAGAAGCCGATGGTGTTGTAGCCCCAGTAGTTGTGCAGCCCCGAGTCCACGAGCCGGTGGTCGTCGACGAACGCCTGGATGGGCAGCAGCTCGATCGACGTGACCCCGAGCGCCCGGAAGTGGGCGATGGCCTCGTCGGAGGCGAGCGCGCCGAAGGTGCCGCGCAGCGGCTCCGGCAGCGCGCCCCAGCGTTTCGAGAAGCCCTTGACGTGCACCTCGTAGAAGACCGTGTCGGTCCAGGGCACCCGCGGCGGCTGGTCGTCTCCCCAGTCGAACCGCTCGCTCACCACCACGCACTTCGGCATCGCGGCGGCGCTGTCCTCGGCGTTGTACGAGAAGTCCCCCTCCTCGCTCGACAGCTCGTAGGCGTACGCCGCGGTGGACCAGTCGATATCGCCGACGATCTTGCGGGCGTACGGGTCGAGCAGCAGCTTCGCCGGGTTGCAGCGCTGGCCGGCTTCGGGGTCGTACGGGCCCAGCACCCGCCAGCCGTACAGGGTGCCCGGGCCCACGCCGCGCAGGTACGTGTGCCAGACGTTCCCCGTGCGCCGGTGCAACGCGAGGCAGTGCGTCTGCGTGGCGCCTGCCTCGTCGAAGAGGCACAGCTCCACCTGCTGCGCCATGCTGCTGTAGAGCGCGAAGTTCGTGCCGTCACCGTCCCAGGTGGCGCCGAGGGGGAATGGACGGCCGCGTTCCAGCACCGGCGCGCTCAAGCCGCCAGCTCCATCGTGGCGCGGAAGTGACCGCGAGGCACCACCACCACGCCGCCCTCGCTGACGTGGAACCGCGCGCGATCCGCCTCGAGGTCGAACCCGATGCGTTCGCCGGGCGGCACGTGGTTGTCCTGGTCGATGATGGCGTTGCGGATGGACGCTCCGGCACCGATCACGGTGCGCTCCATCACCACGCAGTGGTCGAGCGATGCGTCGGGCATCACGGAGACCGCACGCCGGAGCATGGCGTGGTCCAGGCGTGCGTCGTTGACGATGCAGCCCGATCCCACGACCGACCGGCGGATCAGACCGGCCTCGATCTGGGCCGACTCCGACTGGTCGGCGCTCGCATAGATCGGCCAGTGGGGGTTCGTCATCCGGAATCGGGGTTGCGCGCCCAGCGTGTCGAGGTGCGCGGCGAAATAGGCGTCGATCGTGCCCACGTCGCGCCAGTACGCCTGTTCCTCGTACGGAGCCACGCCGGGAATGACGTTGCGGGTGAAGTCGTACGCGAAGAGCCGGTGCGTGCCGAGCAGGCGCGGCAGGATGTGCTTGCCGAAGTCGTGTTCGCCGCTGTCGTGCGCGCGCTTGAGTTCGCGCAGCAGCACGTCCGTCGAGAAGATGTAGTTGCCCATCGACGCCAGCGCATGGGTGGGGCGGTCCGGCATGCCGGTGGTGGATTCCGGCTTCTCGCGGAACGCGACCACGCGCAGGTCGTCGTCGGTTTCCACGATGCCGAACTGGCCGCATTGCTCGCACGGCACGGGCAGCGTCGCCACGCTCACGTCGGCCTGGTTGCGCACGTGCGCGTCGATCATCTGCCGCACGTCCATGCGGTAGATGTGGTCGGCCCCGAACACGGCCACGTAGTCGGGCTTCGACGACTCGATCAGGTCGATGTTCTGGTAGACCGCGTCGGCCGTGCCCTGGAACCAGTGAGGCCCGTACCGCATCTGCGGGGGCACCACCGTGACGAAGTGCTGCGGGATGAACCGCGCCATCGTCCACGAGCTTCGCACGTGCTCGATGAGCGCCTGCGACTTGTACTGCACCAGCAGGTAGACCGAATAGATCTCCGAGTTGATCAGGTTGCTGAGCACGAAATCCACCAGCCGGTGCTTGCCGTTGAACGGCACCGACGGTTTGCAACGCTCCTGCGTCAACGGATGGAGGCGGGTCCCCTCGCCGCCCGCCATCACGAAGGCGAGCACATTGTGTCTTCCGGCCATGGCCGAGTCTCCTTGGAACCCGAAAGGGGTTGTTCGGCAAACTAAATGGCAAGCGGCGTTCCGCTGTCCGCTACGGGTGACAGCACCAGCAGGGCCAGTGGCGGCAGCGCGAGGTCGAGGCTGTGCGGGCGTCCGTGCGCCGGGTTCGGCGAGGTGCGCAACGGGCCCGGCTCGGCCCATCCGCTGCCGCCGTACGCGGGCGCGTCGGTGTCGATCCGCACCATCCAGGCGCCTTCGCGCACCGCGCCGACACGGTAGTGCGGCCGTGGCACCGGCGTCAGGTTGGCCACCACCATCAGCGGCGGCGACGCACCGCCCCCGTGCCGGGCGAAGGCGATGACCGAGCTGTCGGCATCCCCTGCCTCGACCCATTCGAAACCTGCCGCAGAAAAATCCAGTGCGTGCAAGGACGGCTGCTCGACGAGCAGGCGGTTGAGGTCGCCGACGAGCCGTGCGACGCCGTCGGAGGCGGGTTCCCGGGCCTGCTCCCAGTCGAGTTGCCCGTCGTGGCCCCACTCGCCTCGCTGGCCGAACTCGCCGCCCATGAACAGCAGCTTCTTGCCGGGCTCCGTCCACATCAGCGCCAGCAGCAGGCGCAGGTTGGCGAAGCGCTGCCAGTCGTCGCCGGGCATGCGCGCGAGCAGAGAGCCCTTGCCGTGCACCACCTCGTCATGGGACAGCGGGAGCACGTAATGCTCGTTGAAGGCGTAGACCAGCGGGAAGGTCAGCCGACCCAGGTGGTGACGCCGGTGGATGGGGTCTTCCTTCAGGAACGACAGCGTGTCGTGCATCCAGCCCATGTTCCACTTCAGGTCGAAGCCCAGGCCGCCCTGCTCCCCCGGGCCGGTCACGGCCGGCCACGCGGTGGACTCCTCCGCGATCATCAGCACGCCGGGATGCGCCGCCTTCGCCGCGGCGTTGAGTTCGCGCAGGAAGGTGATGGCGTCCAGGTTCTCGTGCCCGCCGTGCCGGTTCGGGATCCAGCCTCCGGCCGGGCGCCCGTAGTCGAGGTACAGCATGGAGGCGACCGCGTCGACGCGCAGGCCATCGAGGTGGTAGCGCTCGATCCAGGCCATGGCCGATGAGATCAGGAAGCTGCGCACCTCGCCCCGTCCGTAGTTGAAGATGCTCGAGTTCCAGTCCGGGTGGAACCCTTGCCGCGGATCCGCGTGTTCGTACAGATGGGTGCCATCGAAGTACTGCAGCCCGTGTTCGTCCGTCGGGAAGTGCGACGGCACCCAGTCGAGCACGACGCCGATGCCCCGCTGGTGCAGGCGGTCCACCAGGTGCATCAGGTCCTGCGGCTCGCCGTGGCGAGCGGTCGCGGCGAAATAGCCGGTCGTCTGGTACCCCCACGACCCGTAGAACGGGTGTTCGGTGAGCGGCATCAGCTCGACGTGGGTGAACCCCATCGCCGAGACGTGGTCGGCCAGCGCGTCGGCGATGTCGCGGTATCGGGGCAGGACCCCGTCGGGCCGCCGCCACGAGCCGAGATGCACCTCGTAGAAGGACAGCGGCGCATCCAGCGCGTTGCGCCGCGCACGTCCGGCCATCCAGGCGTCGTCCTGCCAGTCGTGCTCCAGCGACCAGGCCCGCGAGGCGGTGTCCGGGGGGCACTCGGCGAACACGGCGTGGGGGTCGGCCTTGTCGGCGGCGTGCCCGCCCGGACCGACCACGCGGTACTTGTAGCGGGCGCCCGACGCGACGCCGGGGACGTGGCCGGCCCACAGGCCGCAGGATCCGGCCAGGGGCCGCAGTGGGTCGGCCGAACGGTTCCATCCGTTCCAGTCGCCGATGACGGACACCTCGGTGGCGTTCGGTGCCCAGACGCAGAAGCGCGCGCCGTCGGCGTCGAGGTGGCAGCCCATGAAGTCGTGCAATCGGCGATGGGTGCCCTCCGCCATCAGGTAGATGTCGAGGTCGCTGGGACGCGCGGGCAAAGGAGAAGGCATGGCGATGCGGAGTGACGGAGACCGGCCTCCAGGGCAAACGACGGTCCCACGAGGAATGTCGTTTGCCCCGTGTCGGTCACCCTTCCGACGGGAGCCCGCACTGCCCACGACGATCTTCCTCATCCGCCACGCAGAAAAGGTGGACCCTGGCTCGGGGGCGCGCAACGTGGGTCCCGACGGCGAGGCGCGGGCCACGGGCCTGTCCGTCCGCGGCTGGCAGCGCGCGGGCGCGCTGGTGCCGCTGTTTTCGCCCGGGGGCGCGGCGCGGCGAGATCCGCGGCTGGTCACGCCTGTGGCCATCTATGCGGCCTCGGACCGCCCCCGCAGCCACCGGCCCACGCTGACCGTCGGACCGCTGGCGGACGCCCTGGGGTTGGACGTCCAGTCGACCTTCCGCTCCGGTCGCGACGAGGAGGCACTGCTGACGGACGCGCTGGCGATCGGCGGGCCCGTGCTCGTGTGCTGGCGCCACGACGACCTGCCGCGCTTCGTGCGCACGCTCGTGGACGGCCACGACGACCTCCGCTGGGACGGCCGCTGCTACGACGAGGTGTGGGTGCTGTCGCAGGCGCCCGAGGGCCGCTGGGTGCGGCGGGTGGTGCTCCCGGCGCTGCTGGCCGGGGACCGGGCGCCTCAGTTCGACGAGGTGGAGGCGGCCCGCTCGCGGGCGGCCTCGGCCAGCATGGCCTCGAGCTGCTCCAGGTCCATCGGCTTGACGAGGTGATGGCGGAAGCCGGCGGCGCGGCTGCGCTCGCGGTCGGCGTTCATGCCGTAGCCGCTCATCGCGATGGCGTAGGGCACGTGACGAAGCTGTTTCAACAGGTCCCAGCCGGAGCCGTCGGGCAGGCCGATGTCGGAGATGATCACGTCCGGCGCGGCGTTCGCCAGGGCGTCGAGGGCCTCCGCCAGGTTCGGGGCGCCGTCGACCTCATGCCCCAGCTGGTCGAGCAGCAGGGTCAGCGCGAGGCGGGTGTCTTCGTGGTTCTCGACCACGAACACCCGCAGGCCACGCTCTTTCGCGGAAGAAGATGCCGCCGGACTGGCCATCGTGTCCTAGCCTCCCCGCAAGGGCAACTCGAGGGTGAAGGTGGCGCCCTGGCCGTGCCCGCGGCTGTCGGCCCGCAGGCGGCCACCATGGGCTTCGGCGGTGGATTTGGAGATGGACAGGCCGAGGCCGAGGCCGCCGAACTCCCGCGACACCCACGTACCGCCCTGCACGAACGCATCGAAGATGCGCGGCAGCGCGTCGGCGTCGATGCCCATGCCGTTGTCGCTCACTTCCATCACCCACCACCCTTCGCGTCCGCGGGTCGAGACACGGATGTTGCCACGATCTGGGGTGAATTTCGAGGCGTTCTTCAGCAGGTTCCAGACGATCTGCTGCAGCCGGTTCGCATCGCCCGTGGCGCGGGCCTCCGGCGCCTGCAGCGCCAGGGTGAAGGACTGCTGCTTGGCCAGGAAGTCGCTCTCGCAGACCTCGGCCGCGGTGCGCACGATGTCGTGCAGGTCGAGCGGTTCGCGGGCGAACTCCAGGGTGCCGCGGGAGATGCGGGTCAGGTCGAGCAGGTCGTCGATCAGGTGCGCCTCGGCGCGGATGTTCCGACGGATCACGTCGAGCGAGCGGTGCACGTCCTCCGGCAGTTCCTCACGCCTGGCGAGGGTTTGCAGCGTCATCAGCACGGGCGTGAGCGGCGTGCGCAACTCGTGCGACAACACGGCGAGGAACTGGTCCTTCGCCACGTTCGCCGCTTCGAGGGCGGCCCGCGCGGCTTCGTTCTCGCCGAGCGCGTTCAGCAGCTCCGCCTGGCTGTGCTCGAGCTGTTCCTGCGTGCGGCGCGCCTCGGTCTGGTCGCGCAGGATCTTCACGAAGCCGACGATGCGCCCCGCCCCGTCCTGCATCGACATCATCACGCCGCTGACCCACAACCGGGTGCCGTCCTTGCGGACGTGGAAGCGGTCGTCGCCCGCGCGGCCGTCGGCGAGCGCCTGCCGGGTCTCGGCCTCCGGCACCCGCGCGAGCTGGTCCTCGATCGTGAAGATCATGTCGGCGGGGCGCCCCAGCGCCTCCTGTTCCGTGTAGCCGAGGATCCGCTCGGCGCCGGAGTTCCACGACGTGATGCGGCGGTCGATGTCGGTGGTGAAGATGGCGTACTCGCGGGCGTTCTCGATCACCATCCGCAGGTGTTCCTCGCTGCTGCGCAGCGCGGCCTCGGCCCGCTTGCGCTCGGTGATGTCAACGCACACCGCGATGGTGGAATCGACGTCGCCCTGGGTGCCGGGCAGCGCCGCCACGCTGTTGTGCACCCACAGCTCGCTGCCGTCTCGGCGCAGCAGCCGCTTCTCGATCTCGAACGGCTCCCGCTCGACCTTCAGGCGCGCGACGCTGGCCCCGTGCGACGCGCGGTCGTCCTCGTGGATCAGCGCGTCGAGGTCCATGCCCACGAGTTCGTTCTCGCGGTAGCCCAGCAGGTTGCACATGCGCTGGTTCGCGAAGGTGACCCGGTTGCCCGGATCGACCTGCAGCACGCCCACCGAGGCCTGGCTCACGATGGCGCGGAACTTCGCCTCCGCGTCGAGCTGGGCCTCCTGGGCCCGCTTGCGTTCGGTGATGTCGACGAAGGTCAGCACCACGCCGGCGATGCGGTCGTCGATGGTGCGGTACGGACGCAGGCGGGCGAGGTACCAGTGGTTGCCGTGTTCGCCCACCTCGCGTTCCATCGACATCAGCGTGTCGAGCACGTCCTTGGCGTCGTTGGCGAGCGAGGCGTAGCGCAGCTGGCTCGTGAGGTCGGTCAGCGGGCGGCCGACGTCGGTGGCGATCAAGTTGAACAGCGCGACGGCCGACGGGGTGAAGCGCGTGATGCGCAGCTCGCGGTCGAGGAACACCGTGGCGATGGCGGTGGCGTCCATGAGGTTGTGCATGTCGCTGTTGGCATGCCCCAGCTCGTCGACCTTGCTCTTGAGCTCGTGGTTGACGGTGGTGAGTTCCTCGTTGATGGACTGCAGCTCTTCCCGGCTCGTCTCGAGCTCCTCGGTGGCCGAACGCAGTTCCTCGTTCATGGCCTGCAGTTCCTCGTTGCTGGCCTTGAGCTCCTCGGTGGAGGCCTCGTACTGCTCCACCGTGTCGCGCAGGTGCGACTTCAGGCGTTCGATCTCGCGGTCGAGCTGGCGGGCCACCGGGTCCGGCGTGCGCGGTTCGCCCTCCTCCACGCCCGCCTCGTCCGCGAGCCCCGTCTCGAAGACCACGAGCAGCAGGTCGGGCGCCACGTCGCGCGCCGGCGCCACCCGCATCGTCACCTTCACGCTGCCTTCCGGCAGCTCGACGAGGACGCCCGGCACCTGCGTCATCTCGTTCGACTGCACGGCCTGGTACAGAACGGCGCGCAGGTCGATGCGCAGCGCGGGATGCACGGAACGCAGCAGGTTGCGGCTGGGTTCGCCCCCGCTGAACTGCAGGAAGCGCGAGGCGGCCGGCGACAGGTGGAGGATGTCGTACTCGGCGTCCACCAGCACGGAGGGCGGCGCGAGGTGGTCGAGCAGGCGGAGGTGCACCTCCCCCCACGACACCCCGCGCGCCTCCGGCGAACGCCCGCCGATGCGGGTCAGGCCGGGCGCGGTCTCGAAGTTGCGCCCGGCGATGTGGGCGCTGCCCTCGTCCCGCACCTGCTGGGCTTCCATCGCGAGCGCGAGCGACCCGGGCCCGGTGGGCACGGGCAGGCCGGTGCGCGGCGCGGGCCGCTGGAGGTAGAGGCGATGTTTCTTGTCGGCGACGGCGAAGAGCGAGCTGCCGTCCTCGACGGATTCGGACGAGCCGAGGAACATCAGGCCGCCCGCGCGCAGCGCGAAATGGAACACCTCGAACGCGCGGGCCTGCGCCTCGCGGTTGAGGTAGATCAGCAGGTTGCGGCAGGTGACCAGGTCGAGGCGCGAGAACGGTGAGTCCTTCAGCAGGTCGTGCACCGCGAACAGCACCATCTCGCGCACCTCGCGGCGCACGCGGTAGCCGCGGTGCTCCTTGAGGAAAAAGCGCCGCAGGCGATCCTCGGACACGTCGGCCTCGATCGCCGACGGGTACACGCCTTCGCGGGCGACGTGGATGGCGTCCTCGTCGAGGTCGGTGGCGAACACCTGGATGATCGGTGGGGCGTCGAGCGTGCGGGCGTACTCGTTGAGCAGCATCGCGACCGAATACGCCTCCTCGCCGGTGGCGCAGGCCGAGACCCATACCCGCACCGTGTCGCCGTGCCCCTTGTTGCGGAACAGCTCGGGGACCCGGCCCTCGAGGGCCTCGAAGCAGCTGCCGTCCCGGAAGAAGTTGGTGACGCTGATCAGCAGGTCCTGCAGGAGCGCGCCGGCCTCGCCCGGACGCGTGCGCAGGCAGTTCATGTAGCCGGCCAGGTCGTCGATGCCGTTGACCTGCATGCGCCTGCCGATGCGGCGCAGGATGGTGGCCCGCTTGTAGTAGTTGAAGTCGCGGCCGGTGCGGGTGCGCAGGAAGTTCAGCACGTCGCGCAGCTGGGCCTCGTCGGACACCGCCTGCGAAGGCGGGAGCGCCTGGTGGGGGCCGTCCTCGGGCGGCAGCCGCAACCGTCGCTCCTGGCGGTAGTAGTCGAGCAGGCGCGCCGGCATGTCCGCCACCGGCAGCACCCAGTCGACCATGCCCGTGTCGATGGCCGAACGCGGCATGCCGTCGAACTCGGCTTCGGCGGGGTCCTGGGCGATGGTCAGGCCGCCTCGTTCCTTGATGCGCTTGATGCCGATGGCGCCGTCGCCGTCCACGCCCGACAGCACGACCGCCGACGCGTGCGGCCCGTGGGTGTCGGCCAGGGCACGGAAGAAGTGGTCCACCGCCACGTGCCGCAGGCGCTGCTCGGGCAGGTCGAACAGCCGCAGGTAGCCGTCCATGGTCTTCAGGCCCTTGCGCGGCGGGATCACGTAGATCCGGTTCGGCTCCATGCGCTCGGTCTCGGTGACCTGAGTGACAGGCATCGCCGTCGCCCGCTGCAGCAGCGTCGCGAGGTTGCTTTCGTGTTCCGGTGACAGGTGCAGCACCACGACGAACGCGGTACCCGTGTCAGGCGGCACCTTGCCCAGGAACGCCAGCAGGGCCGGAATGCCGCCCGCCGACCCGCCGATCCCCACCACCGGCAGCATCTGGTAGCCGCGCGCAGGCACCCCGTTGTCGAAGTCGTCGGCCAGATCTTCTTCGAGGTGGTCTGGCTTCGCGGGGTCGTGGGTCATGCCTTCTTCTCGGGTGGCGGCGAAGGTGCCGGCCAGCGATTATGCGGTGCAGCATCCTTGCTTCGGCGCAACGGCGGGTCATGACAGCGCGTTGCGCCATCTGGATCGTCCAGACGCGGCGTTGTCCTACGTTTCGTCGGGGAACTCCTGGCTGTCTGCGGCACGGGCGTTGCCGGAAGCTGAGGCTCTTGTTCTTCAGGCGTTACCCATCATGACTGCCCTCCAGGTCCGTCTCGTCCAGCAGCAGGGCCAGATCATTGCCCCGCGCCTGCAACATCAGGTGCGCCTGCTGCAGTTGTCGTCGCTCGAGTTCATGCAGGAGATCCACGGCATGGTCGACGTCAACCCGTTCCTCGAGGTGCCCGACAGCGCGGGCGACGGAGAGGATGCGGATCGGGAGCCCTGGCTCGACCCGCGCGGCGGCGGTGGCGCGACCCGCTCCACCGGCGAGGCCGGCGACATGGACACGATGAGCCTGATCCCCCACCGCCTGACGCTGGCCGAACACCTGCACGCCCAACTGGGCGTGCTGCCGCTCGACCCGCGCGACCTCGCGCTGGCCCGCGCGGTGGTGGACTCGCTCGACGACGACGGCCGCCTGCGCACGCCGCTCGACGAGATCGCCCCGTGCGCCGGGGTGCGCCCCATGGCCGACTGGACCGAGATGCGCATCGCGCTGCGCCGCGTGCAGTCGCTGGAACCCGCCGGCGTGGCGGCGCGTTCGCTGCAGGAGTGCCTGCTGCTGCAGGCCCGCGAGGTCGACGACCTGTCGCTGCGTTCGCTGGTGAAGCAGGTCATCGAACTCCACCTCGAGGCGTTCGCCGCGTCCCGGGACATGGCGACGCTCGCGCGGTCCATGGGCCGCCCGGAAGTCGACGTGGCCCGGGCCTGCGCCCGCATCCGCCGCATGGATCCCCGCCCCGGCGCGCAGGTGGGCGGCGACCAGGTGCAGTACATCACGCCGGATGTCGTGGTGCGCAAGGTGCGCGGCCGCTGGGTGACCTCGCTGAATCCGGCGGTGCTGCCGAAGGTGCGCTTCAATCAGGTGTACGCCGACCTGTTCGACCGCCACCGCGCAGCGCACGACACCGCGATGGCGGGCCAGCTGCGCGATGCGCGCTGGGCCGTGCGCTGCGTCCAGCAGCGGTTCAACACCATCCTGGACGTCGCCAGATCCATCGTGAGCCGGCAGCTCGGCTTCTTCGAGTTCGGCGAGATGGCCATCAAGCCGCTGTCGCTGCGCGACGTCGCGCAGGAGGTGGGGGTGCATGAATCCACGGTCTCGCGGGTCACGAACAACAAGTACCTCGCGACGTTGCACGGCGTGTTCGAACTGAAGCACTTCTTCTCGCGCGCGATGTCGTCGTCGTCCGGCGCCGAGTTCTCGGGCAAGGCGGTGCGCGAACTCGTGCAGGAGATGATCCGCACGGAATCCCCCGACGCGCCGCTGACCGACGCCGAGATCGCGCGCCAGCTCGGCCGCCAGGGGCTCGCGATCTGCCGACGCACGGTCACGAAATACCGGCAACAGTTGCGCATCGACGCGGCGGACCGCCGCCGCCGCCCGCTCCTGACGCTGCAGGCGGCCTGAGCCCGCGCTCAGTTCGACGCGGCCGCAGCGGGCGACGACGCGGGCGGCGACACCGGCGTGCCATCGCCGGAGGCACCCTGGCTGCTGTTCGTGCCGCTCGTCGCGCTCACGCCGCCGGTGCTCCCGCTCGTGGTGCCCTGGGCGTCGCTCGCCACGCCGGAGGGTCCCGTCGTGCCAGCCGCTGGCCCCGTGGTGGTGGTCGTGCCGTTCGGGGCCGGACCGCCACCCGGCGCGCCGGCGTCCGGCCGGTCTTTCGGGCTGCAGCCGATCAGGCTCGAGAACAGGGCGGCGATGGCGATGGCACAGGCCCGGTCCGTCGCCCGGCGCGCGCCTGAGCCTCAGGTCGGCGGCTCGCCGAGGTCCGTCCGCTTGCGCGCGGTCACGTCGCGCGCCGCGCCGAGCCACTCGACGATCTCCCCCGCCTCGCCGAGGAGGGGGATGGCCCGGGACAGCGTCCAGCCGAGCGTGCCGTCGGGCCGCCGCACGCGGTGCTCCAGCTCGAACAGGCCGCGGTCGGTCACGGCCCGGGCGATCGCCTGGCGCACGAGCGGCTGGTCGTCCGGATGCACGTACCGGTTCATCCAGGTTTCCGAAGGTTCCGGCGGGTCGGACACGAAGCCCTGCCCGTCGAGCTCGCGCATCTCGGACCAGTCCGCGCTCATGCGGTACACGACGTCGGAGCTCGCGGTGACGAACGCACGGAAACGGGCCTCGCTCTCGCGCATCGAATGCTGCGAACGCCGGCTCTCGGTGATGTCCTTGAACAGCACCGCGACCTTCCCGCTCCCCGCGTCCCCCGTCGGGAAAGCGTACACGTCGAACCAGCGGTCGAGTGCGCGGGCCTCGTGTTCGAAGCGGCGCGCCCGGCCGCGGCGGGCGATGTCACCGTACACCTCGAACCAGAACGGCTCGAGGTGGGGCGCCAGTTCGAGCACGCTGCGGCCGGCGGCGTCGGCGAGGCCCGTGTGGCTGACGAAGGCCGGGTTGGTTTCGAGGAAGCGGTAGTCGACGGGCCGGCCGCCATCGTCGAACAGCACCTCGATGACGCAGAAGCCCTCGTCGATCGAATCGAAGAGCGCACGGTAGCCTTCCTCCGAATGCCGCAGGGCCTCTTCCATCCGCTTGCGGTCCGTCACGTCCGCGCAGACGCCGCGCATCACCGCCGCGCGGCGGGGCTCGCTGTCGAACGTCGTCTGGCCGACCGCCGCGATCCACCGCACGGCGCCGTCGCTCGGCCGGCGGATGCGGTGTTCGCTGAACAGCACGCCGTCACCCTCGGGGTCCAGCGCGCGGGCCACCGCGGCCGCATGGGCCGCCCGGTCCTCGCGCGGGATCAGCTCGAGCATCGTGCGCGAGAAATCGAGGGTGTCCTGCGGCTGCAGGCCGAACAGCGCGAGGTTGCGCGCGTCGAACTCGCCGCGGTCCTGCTGCGGATGCCAGACGAAGGTGCCCATCTGCGCCGCATCGAGCGCGAGGCGCAGCCCCACTTCGCTGGCCCGCAATGCCGACTCGACGCGACCGCGATCGATCACCGCGCGGACCCGCGCCACCAGTTCGCGCGGCGAAAACGGCTTGGCGATGTAGTCGTCGGCGCCGGCCTGCAATCCTTCGATCGCGGCCTCCTCGCCGGCACGCGCGCTCACCAGCACCACGGGCACTTGCCGCAGGCCAGCGTCCGCGCGCAGGCGCGCGAGCAGGTCGAAGCCGCCGAGGCCGGGCATCATCACGTCGGCGACGATGACCGTGGGTGCCTGCTCGCGCGCGGACGCCAACCCTGCGTCGCCGTCGCCCGCCACCGCCACGTCCCAGTGCGCCCCGAGCAGGCGACGAAGGAAGTCGCGCATGTCGGCGTTGTCGTCGATGACCAGGAGCCTCTCCCGTGGCGCCCCGCCCCCGTCGTCGCGGAGGTCGGGTCGAGGGGGGTCGAGGAGGTCCTGCGCCACGCCCGCGAGGGCCGCCGCGCGCCCGGGCATCCACCGCGCCGCTTCCTCCGCGACCGCCACGGCCTCGGTGGGCGCCGGTGCGTCGACCTCGGCGTGGGACGCCTCACCCGTCTGCCGGAACGATTTGTAGGGCAGCCACACCGTGAACTCCGTGCCGGCGCCGAGGCGACTGCGCACCTGCAGCTGTCCACCGAGGCGTTCGACGAGGTCCTGCACGATGGCGAGCCCGATGCCGGCGCCCTCCGCCGTGCGGGCGCGCGCGCCCGTCACGCGGTGGAAGCGCTTGAAGAGGTGGGGCAGCTCGTGCTCGGGCACCCCGACACCGGTGTCCGCCACCACGAGTTCGGCATGCAGCCGCAGCGCCTTGAGCGCCACCACGATCTCGCCCTCGAATGTGAACTTGAAGGCGTTCGACAGCAGGTTCGACAGGATCTTCGTCCACATCTCCGGATCGACGGGCACCCGCGGGAGGTCGGGCGGCACCTCCACCCGCAGCCGCAGGCCCGCGCCCTCGATGGCGCTGCGGAAATGGCTCGCGATGTCGGACGTCAGTCGGCCGAGGTCGTGTGGCACGAGCCGGGCCGGGCGGCGCGCCGATTCGATCTGCGAGAAGTCGAGCAGGTTGGTGACCAGGGTCAGCAGGCGCCGGGCGTTGCGCGCCGCAGTGTCCACGTCCGCGGCGAGGGCGCCGGGCAGCAGTTCGCGGCGCCGCAGCAGTTCCTCGAGCGGCGCCAGCAACAGCGTGAGCGGCGTGCGGAACTCGTGGCTGATGTTGGCGAAGAACTGCGTCTTCGCACGGTCCAGCTCGGCGAGACGCTCCCCGCGTTCACGTTCCAGCCTCCGCGATCGCGCCACCGCGATGCCCGCGGCGACCTGCGCGACCAGCAGGTCGACGAAGCGGCGATACCCGTCGTCGAAAGCCCGGTGCGGGCTCAACGCGAGGACCAGCACGGCGGTGGGCCGGCGGTGCTCGTCGACGCCGAGGGGCAGCAGCAGCGCGCCGCGCGGCGGCACGGTGCCGGCCCGCGGCGAGACGGTGGGCGGCAGGTCCCGGCAACGCACCGCCAGGTCATCCAGCCGGACCTCGGCCGACGGTCCGCCGCCCAGCGCGCGCGACACGGGCCACGGCAGCGTGTCGTCCACCAGCGGCGCCACGTGGGGCGCGCACGCGGAGCCCGGCGCCAGCCCGGCGACGGCGGCCAGCGTGGCTTGACGCCGCGCGGTGTCGACCTCGTACACCAGCGCGAATGGCACGTCCTCCGGTGACGCGTCGAGCGCGGCCATCGCGCGCTCGCATGCGCTCCGCGGGTCGTCGGCGCCCGCCATCTGCGCGGCGAGGTCGCGCAGGGCCTTCAGCCGCCGCTCGGCGACGACGTTGCGCGTGGTCTCCCATACCGCGACGTGCACCCCCGCCACCTCGCCGGCGGCATCGTGCACCGGAGCATAGGAGAAAGTCACGAACGTCTCCTCGGTGTGGCTCTCGCGTTCGATCAGCACGGGCAGGTCGTCCTGGCCCTGCGCCACGCCGTCGAGGGTCACGCGCTGCAGCAGCGGCGCGATCTCGGGCCACAGCTCCCCCCAGGTCTGGCGCGCGGGCAGGCCCAGCGCCGCCGGGTGCTTCACGACCCCGAGGTAACGCCGCCAGGCGTCGTTGTAGATCTGGACGAAGTCGGGCCCCCACCAGACGGCGGCCGGATGGCGCGACGCGAGGACCGTGCGGCCGATCACCCGCAGCTCGTCGCTCCACGAGAGCGCCGCACCGAGCGGGGTGGCGCTCCAGTCGCGTTCGCGTGCGAGCGCGGCCATCTCTCCCCGGTCCCCGAACACGCGCCGGATCGCTTCCACCTCGGCCCGCAGCTGCCGCCGGGGCTTGCCTTCCACCAGCTCGCCCACCACGTGGCCCAGTTCGGCCAGCGGCAACACCATCGTCGCGCCACCGGCGGCGATGGCGGCGCGGGGCATGGACGGGTGTTCGGACGAGGCCGCCGACTGCACCAGCACGGCCCCGCCGACCCGCCGCAGCGCGCGCGCGCCCGCGGCGGCGTCGTCTCCCATGCCCGTCAGCACGACGCCGATGGCGCGTTCGCCGAAGCTGCGCCCGACCGACTCCAGCAGGCGGTCGATGGGGCGCTCCAGCGCGCCCCCCTCGCAGGGCGACAGCGTGCACGCCCCGTTGGGCAACACCTCCAGGAACGATCGCGGCGGGGCGACGAGCAGCCGGCCCGGGCCCAGCAGTTCCCCCTCCCGCGCCCACGCCACCGGCATGGGGAACCGGCTGAACAGCCCGTCCAGCCGGAAGTCGGGCGGCAGGTGCAGCATGGCGAGCAGCGGCACCGGGAAGCCGGCCGGCAGGTCGCGCAGGACGGTCCAGAGCGCCGCCAGCCCGCCGGCCGAGGCGCCGAGGACCACGACGTCTACGACGGCACGGCTCGGAGCTTTCCCCGCGTCGTCGCGGGTGGTCGACCCGGCCGCCGTCGAGGGAGGAGTCTGCTTGCCCATGGGTCACCGTCTTCACTGCCGCTGACCCCGACACGGTACCGCAAGACGGGGCTGACCACGACACCGGCGGGGTTCCTCCCCTGCGTGCGCGGGGGGCTTGTGATCGCCACCGCCCGGCCCCACGTGCCTTGGGCATGAGCGCCCAGCACGACCTCTTCGGCGACGCCCTGCCATCCGGCTGGCGCTACCGCGACGACTTCATCGACCCGGCCGAAGAGGCCGCGCTGCTCGAGACTTTCGCCACGTGGCCGCTCGCGCCGGCGAGGTACAAGGAATACACCGCGCGACGCGAAGTGTTGTCCTTCGGCGGGACGTTCGACGATCAGACGAACACACCGCAGCCCGGCGAGCCCGTTCCGGCCGCGCTGCATTCGCTGCGAACCCGGGTCGCCGCCTGGGTCGGGCTGCCGGCCGAGGGGTTCGAGCATGTGCTCGTGGCGCGCTACCGCCCCGGCACCCCGCTGGGCTGGCACCGGGACGCACCCGACTTCGAGGTGGTGGCCGGCGTCTCGCTCGCGGGCCGCGCCCGGATGGGGTTTCGACGCCATCCGCCGGAGGCGCGCGCCGACACGCTGCACGCCGACCTCGCCCCGCGCTCCGCGTACCTGATGCGGGGCAAGGCACGATGGGACTGGCAACACCGGGTGGAGCCCACCGAGGCGGAACGCTGGTCGGTCACCTTCCGGACGCGTCGACGGTAGGGGCCCCGGCGCCGCCGAGCAGCATCTCGACGAAGCGCCGCGGCGCATCGGCGCCCAGGCAGATGTCGAGCATCTCCGCCGCAGCCGCCGCCTCGGCGGTGCTGCGCGGGAACAGGTCGCGCTCGTAGCCCGCCAGCGCGGCCTCGGTGTCGCCCGGGTTCGCCACGAGCGCCCGGGCCAGTTCGGCGCCGTCGAACATCGCGAGGTTGGCGCCCTCGCCCGACGGCGGCATCAGGTGCGCGGCATCGCCCAGCAGCGTGACACCCGGGACGCGGTCCCAGCGGTGGTCGGCGGGCAGCGCATGGATCGCCCGGAGCACCGGGTCGGTCTCCCCGTCGGTGACCAGCGCGGTGAGCTCGGGCGCCCAGCCCTCGTACTCCGCCGCGACACGGGCCAGGGCCGCCTTCGGGTCGGAGAAGTCCAGCCGTTCGATCCATTCCACCGGCTTGTTCAGCTGCACGTAGGTGTGCAGCACGCCGCCGGGTTCGCGGTGGGCCGTGATGCCCTTGCCCGGGGACAGCGCGTACATCGCGCCCGGGCCGACCGTGCGGGCCGCCGCGGGATGGCGGGCGTCGGCGTCGCGGAGGTACGTCTCGACGAACAGCGTGCCGACGTACGCGGGGATCGCGGGCGACACGAGCGGACGCACGCGCGACCAGGCGCCGTCCGCGCCCACCAGCAGGTCGCTCGTGGTGGTGGTGCCGTCGGCGAACGCGAGCAGGTGGCGCGCGCCGCCCAGCGGCGACACGGAGCTCAGCTTGTGGCCCCACCGCACCGTGCCGGCCGGAAGCGAGTCGAGGAGCATCCGGCGCAGCGCGCCGCGGGGCACCTCGGGCCGGCCGCCGGTGCCGTCGTCGGGTTCCTCGAGCAGCACCCGGGCCTGCGTGTCCAGCACGCGGCCGGCCTGGCCACCTTCGTGGATCAGCGCGTGGAACCCGTCGAACAGGCCCGCGTCCTTCAGCGCGGCCTGGCCGTTGTGCTCGTGCATGTCCAGCATGCCGCCCTGCGCCCGGGCATCGGGGGACGCTTCGGCCTCGTAGACGGTGGACGGAATGCCGTGGACGTGCAGCACCCGGGCGAGCACGAGGCCCCCGAGGCCGGCGCCGACGATGGCGATGTTGGATTGGAATGTCATTCCAACATCTTGGAATGCCATTCCATTCGTGTCAAGATGCGGCATGGTCAAGAATTCACGCCCTGCCCCGCGTCGCACGGAAGCCCTCACGCGCGACGGCATCGTCGACGCCGCCATCGAACTGCTGGACGAGAACGGCGAAGCCGGCCTCACGTTCAGCGCGCTGTCGGCGCGGCTCGCCACCGGCCCCGGCGCGATCTACCGGCACATCGCGCACAAGGGCGACCTGCTGACGGCCGCGTGCGACACGCTGGTGGCCCGGTCGCTGGACGCCGCGCCCGACGGCGCCACGCCCGCGGCCACGATCCGGGCGGTCGGCGGCGCGCTCTACGACACCATCGACGCCCATCACTGGGTCGGGTCCGCGCTCACGCGGGCGGCGGGGCAGCTGCCGATGGTGCGGATCCTCGAACGCATCGGCCAGCAGGTGCAGGCCCTCGGCGTGCCGAAGCGCCGGCAGTGGACCGTGGTGTCGGCGCTGCTGAACTACGTCCTGGGCGTGGCGGGGCAGAACGCGGCGAACGCGGAACAGGCGGGGGGCATCGACCGGAACGAGTTCCTCGACGCGGTGGCGGCCACGTGGCGTCAGCTCGACCCCGAGGCGTACCCGTTCACGGCCGGCATCGCGGGCCAGCTGACGGGGCACGACGACCGGGCGGACTTCCTGGCGGGGATCGATCTCATCCTGGCCGGGCTCGGCTGACCGCGGCGGTCAAACCGCCGGCGCCAGCACGCCCAGGTACTGCCTCACCCGCGCGTCCCGCGCGAGTTCCTCCAGCGAGCCCGCCTGCATCACCCGGCTCACCCGTTCGGCATCCTTGTGCACGAACAGGAACCGGTCGCACACCTCCGACAGGATGTCGAGGTGCACCGGCTCGTTCGGGTGCAGGCACAGGAACACCACCCGCCCCTCGTCGCGCAGCTTGCGGAAGAAGTCGAGCATGAAGCCGATGTAGCCGTCCTGCACGTTGAACTGCGGTTCGTCGAAGAGGTGCACCTGCGGGCGCGAACCCCCGGCGGGATCCAGCATGAAGGCCGGCAGCGTGCGCGTGAACGAGCGCACCTGGTACGACTGGTGGTAGTGCACGGCCAGCCGGTCGCGTTCTCGGTAGCGCACGCGGTGGATGTCCTGCCCGCCCACCAGCACGCGCCCCTCGCTCGGCAGGTTGCTGCCGGTGATGAGTTCGAACAGCGTGGTCTTGCCCGCGCCGTTCGCGCCCATGACCCCGACGATGCCCGGCTCGCCCACCTCGAAGTCGGCCTCGAGCGTGAACGTGGCGCGGCGCGGGAACCCCTGGTGGTACCGCTTGGTCAGTCCCTCGACCCGCAGCAGTGGTTGCGACATCGGATGTGGCATCTCAGATCCCCAGCAGCTGGCGTTGACGGACGGGGTCGCGCCGCAGGTCCTCGGCGGCCCCGTCGAAGACGATGCGGCCCTGCCGCATCACGCACACGCGGTCGGCCACGCCCAGCGCGCACTCGACGTTCTGCTCGACGAGCAGCACCGACACGCCCTCGCGCTTCAGGCGCAACACCGTGGCCATCACGTCCTGCACCACCTTCGGCGCGAGGCCCTGGCTCGGTTCGTCGAACAGCACGAGGCCCGGCGCGCCCAGCAGCGCGCGCGAGATGGCCACCATCTGCATCTCGCCGCCCGAGAGGTTCTCGCACTCGCGGCCCATCAGGTATTCGAGGGCGGTGAAGGTCTCGAAACACTCCTTCTCGGTCCACGCGCGGAAGCGCGTCTTCTTGCGCGCGATGGCGAGGTTGCGCGCGACGGTGAGGGTCGGGAAGATGCGCCGGTCGTCGGGCACCCAGCCGATGCCCATCGCCGCGATGTCGTGCGTGGCGCGGCGGGTGATGTCGGCGCCGTCGAACGCGATGCGGCCGCGACGGGCCGGCGTCAGCCCCAGGATCGAGCGCAGCGTGGTGGTCTTGCCCGCGCCGTTCGGCCCCAGCAGCGCCACCACCTCGCCGGGCGCGACCGACAGCGACACGCCGAACAGCGCCTGCGTCTCGCCATGAAAGGTCTCGATGCCGTCCACCTGCAGCATCGCGCTCATGCCACCGCCCCCAGGCTGGAGCGCCGCACCCACGGGTTCTCGCGCAAGGTGTCGGGTGTGCCCTGGGCGATCACCTGGCCCCAGTGGATGACGGAGATGCGGTCGGCGAGGCCGAAGAGGAAGTGCATGTCGTGTTCGATCACCACGATCGTCAGTTGCCGTTTCAGTTCGCGCACGAGGTCGGTGAGGCGCGCCGTGCCCTCGGTGCCGAGGCCCGCCGTGGGTTCGTCGAGGAACAGCAGGCGCGGCTGCGTGGCCAGCGCCACGCCGATCTCGAGCGCGCGCCGTTCGCCGTACGACAGGCCCTTCGCGGATACGCGCTCCTTGCCGGCCAGCCCCACGCGGGCGAGCACCGCGGCGGCCTCGTCCTGCGCGGCGCTGTCGTTGCCGAGGTCGCTCGCCATCGCGTAACCGCGCGCGCGCACCGACGGCAGCGCGATCAGCACGTTGTCGAGCGCGGTGTCGTCGTCGAACAGGTTCATGATCTGGAAGGAGCGCGACACGCCCCTGCACGCGATCTGCCGCGGCGACAGCCCGGTGATGTCCTGGCCCGCGAAACGCACCGACCCGCCGTCGGGCTTGTACCGCCCGGTCAGCACGTTGAAGCACGTGGTCTTGCCCGCCCCGTTCGGCCCCATGATGCCGGACAGCTGGCCCTCCTCGAACGCGAGCGAGATGCTCTCGAGCACCACGTGGTCGCCGAACCGCTTGTGAAGCTGCACCGCCTCGAACAGGGCCATGGTCAGGCCTCCTTGATCACGGGTTGGAGAGGGGCCGCGGCACGCGTGCCGCGTCGCGCGCAACGGGCCCGCCAGTGTTGCCACGCGCCGGCCACGCCGTCGGGCTGGAACAGCACCATCACCATGAAGACGAGGCCGTACCAGAGCAGCCAGGTCTCGGTGTACGCGCCCAGCAGGTCGCGCGCGAGGATGAACACCAGCGCGCCGATCACGGGCCCCCAGAAGCTCACGAGCCCGCCGCCGATCAGCACCATCATCACGACGAAGCCCGAGTTGTGCAGGCTCATCACGTTGGGGTAGGCCGACTGCTGCGCCATCGCGAACAGCGACCCGGCGAGGCCCGCGACGGCGGCCGACAGCGCGAACGCGATCCACTTGTGCAGCCACACGTCGTGCCCCACGAACGCCGCGCGCACCTCGTTCTGCTTGATCGCGCGCAGCACGCGGCCGAACGGCGAGTGCACCAGCCGCCACAGCGCCACGACCACCAGTGCGAACAGCACCAGCGCGAAGTAGAAGAAGGCCTCGTTGCCGCGCAGGTCGATGGTGGTGAAGCCGAGCGACAGCGGCGGGCGCGCGATGTTGAGCAGGCCGTCCTCGCCGCCGGTGATGCCGTGCAGCTTGACCGCCCCGAACCAGAACACCTGCCCGAACGCGATGGTGAGCAGCGCGTAGTAGATGCCGCGCTTGTGCGAGATGAACGCCCCCACCGCCATGCCCGCGAGCGCCGCCGCCGCGATGCCGCCGAGCAGTCCGAGCGCGAGGCCGGCGCCCGCATGGTGCTGCAGCAGGCCGAACGCGTAGGCGCCCACGCCGAAGTACGCGCCGTGCCCGAACGACGGCAGGCCGCCGTAGCCGAGCAGCAGGTTGTGGCCCAGCGCGAAGATCATCCAGATCATGATCTCCAGCGCGAGGTACTGGTAGAGGCCGGCGTGGGTCAGCCACAGCGGCGTGCTGGCGAGCAAGGTCACGGTGAACACCATCGGGGCCGTGACGAGCCGCGCGGGTCGGGTCGGTGTGGACATGGGTCAGGTGAAACGATGAGTGGACAACACAGAATGTATGTTCTATTCTTTTCACAAGCAAGAATATTCATTCCAATAACGCCTCCGTGAAATCCCGATGCCAGCAGCCTTGACCTACGACGAACTGAAGGACGCGATCTCCCGCGCCTACCCCACGCTCTCGCCGCAGCTGCAGCGCATCGCGCGCTTCGCGCTCGACAAGCCGAACGAACTGGCGCTGGGCACGGTGGCCGCCATCGCCGAGGCCGCGGGCGTGCAGCCGTCGGCCCTCATCCGCTTCGCCAACGCGCTGTCGTACGGCGGGTTCTCCGAGATGCAGCAGGTGTTCCGCGAACAGCTCGTCGCGCGGTCGGCCAGCTACCGCGAGCGCATCGACCACCTCCGCCGCCAGGGCCAGCCCGCCGGCGACCGGCACGGCCTGCTGCACCAGTTCGTCGGCGAGGCGGTGTCCGAGCTCGGGCACCTGGAGGAGAACGTCGCCGAGGCCGACATCACCGCCGCCGCCCGCCTGATCCGCGACGCGCGCCGCGTGCACGTGCTCGCGCAACGCCGCGCGTTCCCGGTCGCCACCTACCTCGCCTACGCGCTGGGCCAGCTCGAGCTGCGCACGTGCCTGATCGACGGCATCGGCGGCATGCTCGCCGATGCGCTGCGCAACATCGACCCGGAAGACGTGCTGCTCGTCGCGAGCTTCCACAGCTACTCGCCCGAGGTGATCGCCGCCGCCGAGGCCGCCCATGCGCGCGGCGTGCCGGTCGTCGCCATCACCGACAGCGCCCTGTCGCCGCTCAAGCCGCCCTCGCGCGTGTGCTTCGAGCTGAGCGTGGGCGCGGGCCACGCCTTCCGTTCGCTCGTGGCGCCGCTGTGCCTCGCGCAGGCCCTCGTGGTCAGCACGGGGCACCTGCTCAGCGAACCCGCCCGTTCACCGAAGCCGCCACGTGTGGCGAAACGCCGTTCACCTTCCTGAGGAGTGCGCCGATGAGGGACCTGGAATTGCTCTGCGTGGGCCGAGCCGCCGTCGATCTGTACGGCGAGCAGATCGGTGGCCGCCTGGAGGACATGCAGACGTTCGCGAAGTACCTGGGCGGCTCGCCCGCCAACACGGCCGTGGGCGCGTCGCGCCTGGGGCTCCGGTCGGCCATGCTGACCCGGGTGGGCGACGAGCACCTCGGGCGCTTCGTGCGCGAGTCCCTCGCGGCCGAGGGGGTCGACGTGTCGCAGGTGCGCACCGACCCCAAGCGGCTCACCGCGCTGGTCTTCCTCGGCATCCGCGACCGCGACACCTTTCCGCTCGTGTTCTACCGCGAGCAGTGCGCCGACATGGGCCTCACCGCCACCGACGTCGACCCCGCCTTCGTCGCGTCGGCGCGCGCGCTGCTGATCTCGGGCACGCACCTGTCGCATCCGTCGACGTTCGACGCCTGCCTCAACGCGATGATCGCCGCGCGCGACGCGGGCACGCGCGTGGTGCTCGACATCGACTACCGCCCCGTGCTGTGGGGCCTCACGGCGCCCGGCCTCGGCGAGCAGCGCTACGTGGCCTCCGACCAGGTCAGCACGCACCTGCAGCACGTGCTGCCGCTGTGCGACCTGATCGTGGGCACGGAGGAAGAGGTGCACATCGCCGGCGGCTCGGGCGACAGCCTCGCGGCGCTGCGGCGCATCCGCGCGCTCGCGCCCGCGGCGCTTATCGTGATGAAACGCGGCCCGATGGGCTGCGTGGCCTACCCCGGCCCGATCCCCGAGCGGCTCGATGGCGGTGTCACCGGCCCCGGCTTCCCCGTCGACGTGTTCAACGTGCTCGGCGCGGGCGACGCGTTCATGGCCGGGCTGCTGCGCGGCTGGGTGCGCGACGAACCGCTCGAGCCGGCCCTCGCCTATGCGAACGCCTGCGGCGCCATCGTGGTCTCGCGCCACGGCTGCGCGCCGGCCATGCCCAGCTGGGACGAACTCGGGCGGTTCCTGCGCGTGGGGTCGCCGACGCGCAGGCTGCGCGAGGACGGCCGGCTCGAACAGCTGCACCGCGCCAGCACCCGCCGCCGCGCCTGGCCGCAGCTCGCGGTGCTGGCCTTCGACCACCGCGCGCAGCTGGAGGATCTGGCCGCGCGCCACGGCGCGCCCGTCGAACGGGTCGCCGACTTCAAGCAGCTGGTGGGCCGCGCCGCCCGGCAGGGGTACGCCGAGGCCATCGCGCGGCTGCCCGCCGACGCGCCGCGCCCGTCCCCCGGCGTGATCATCGACGGCCGGCATGGCGAACACGTGCTGCCCGCGCTCACCGGCGACGGCTGGTGGGTGGGCCGGCCCGTGGAGCGCCCCGGCTCGCGCCCGCTCGCGTTCGAGACCGGCGTGGAGGTCGGCCTGGCGCTGCGCCACTGGCCCGCCGAACACGTGGTCAAGTGCCTGGTGTCCCACCACCCCGACGACGACCCCGGCCTGGTCGCCGACCAGCTCGCGACGATGGTCCGGCTCGCCGAGGCCTGCCACGCCACCGGGCACGAGCTGCTGCTGGAGGTGATCCCGCCCCGCGACCTGCCCTCCGACACCGACACCCTCGCGCGCGCGATGCGGCAGGTGTACGCCGCGGGCGTGTCGCCCGACTGGTGGAAGCTCGCGCCGCCCACCGACACCCCGACGTGGGCGCGCATCGCCGCCGTCATCGCCGAACACGACCCGTACTGCCGCGGCGTGCTGCTGCTGGGCCTGGAGGCGAGCGAGGCGGACCTGCTCGCCACCGGCACGCCGTCGGGCGTGGGCGTCGCGATGGAGCCGCAGCGTTTCCTGAAGGTGGGCGACGTGGTGCGGGCCGAGATCGACGGCATCGGCGTGCTGGAGAACCGGGTGGTCGCCGAGCCCGCCTGAGCTAACATCGATGTTTCCCCACGAACCTCGAACCCATGGCCACGCGTGCGCCCGCGAAGGAAGGTCGGTACGACCTCGAGAACTCGATCGGCTACATGCTCAACCGGGCGGCGTCGCTGATCGCGGCCCGCTTCGACGACGACCTGAAGGCGCACGGCGTGAGCCTGCAGGCGTGGCGCATCCTCGCCGCGCTGAGCCAGACCGAGCCGCAGTCGCTGAGCGAACTCGCGAACCACACGGGCGCGGAACTCTCGTACCTGTCGCGGTCCGTGGCCCAGCTCGAGGAACGGGGGCTCGTCGAACGGCAACCCTCGCCGTTCGACAAACGCACCACGCACCTGTCCCGCACCACCGCGGGCCGGGCGCAGGTGCGCCAGCTGGCGCCCAAGGCGCGCGGCGTCGAGAAGCAGAGCATCCAGGAGGTGCCCGTCGCCGACCTGGAGGCCACGCTGCGCACGCTGCGGGCCGTGTGCCACAACCTCGTGCCCGATCCCGACACGGCCACGGCCGTCAACCGCAAGCTCACCATCGCCCGGCGCGTGAAGCAGCGGGCGCTCGGACCAGCCGACTGACACGCTGCCGGTGGCGGCAGCGTCCCCTCGAGGACTCCTGCCGATGACCGACCTGACCTCCCTGCAGCGCGACGTGCGCCTGCTCGCCCGCGCGTGCGACCGCGCCGGCCTTTCCACCGCCTACGGCCATTGCAGCGTGCGGATCGACGACGCGTCGTTCCTCGTCTGCGCGTCGAAACCCATGGGCCTGATCACGCCCTGGGACGACGGCCACGTCGTGCCCCTCGACGCGCCGCTGCCCGACGCCGTGCTCGGCGAAGTGCGCATGCACCGCGAGGTGTACCGCCTGCGGCCCGACGTCAACGCCATCGTGCGGTTCATCTCGCCGAACGTGACGGCACTCGCGGCACAGGGCCACACGCCGCGCGCCCGCCACGGCTTCGGCGCGTACTTCGCGCCGCAGGTGCCGTGGTGGCCCGACTCCGGCCTCGTGCGCAACGACGAGGCCGCCGCCGGCGTCGCGCGCACGCTCGGCGCCGCGTCGGGCATCGTCGTGTCGGTCAACGGCGCGGTGGTGGCCGGGGCGGACGCGGCGCAGGCACTCGCGCTCGCCGTGTTCCTCGAGGACAGCGCGCGGGTGGAACTCGCCGCGCGCCAGGGCGGCCACGACGCGGGCCCCGTGCTCACCGAGCTGCAGAGCCGCGCCCGCGCCACCTGGGCGGGCAAGGTCGCCGAGCGCCTGTGGGACTACTGGACGCACGGCGACCCCGAACGGTCGGTCAGTGCGGGTGGTGCACGAAGTTCTGCGTGATCTGCTTGTACTCGAGGAAGTCCTCCACCGACGCGAGACCGCCCAGGCGCCCGGCGCCACTCGCCTTGAAACCGCCTTCCTCGAACTCCACCGCCAGGTTGGCCCAGCTGTTGATCGAGACGAGGCCGGCCTGCAGGCGGCGCGCGACGCGGATCGGCAGGTCGATGTCGCGGCTCCACACGCAGGCGCTCAGGCCGTAGTCGCTGTCGTTGGCCATGGCGATGGCCTGTTCCTCGGTGTCGAACACCTGCACGGTCTGCACCGGACCGAAAGTCTCCTCGCGCACGATGGGCAACGACGCGTCGGTCACCTGCAGCAGCGTCGGGTGCAGGAACGCACCGGCCTGCAGCGTCGGATCGCGCGGCAGGCCGCCGCGCACGATCACCTTCGCGCCCGATGCGATGGCGGCCTGCACCGCCGCATCCACGCGCGCGGCCGCGGCCTTGTCGATCAGCGGACCCATCTGGCTCGCCGGATCGGCCGCCGGCCCCGGGCGCACGGCCTCGAGCCGCGCGGCCAGGCCCTGGATCACCGCGTCGGCGATGTCGCGATGAACGAGGATGCGGCTCCCCGTCATGCAGAACTGCCCGGCGAACACGGTGCACGACTTCTCGAGCACCGGCAGCAGTGCCTGCAGGTCGGCGTCGGGGAACACCAGGTGCGGCGTCTTGCCACCGAGTTCGAGCCCCACGCGCTTGAGGCCGGGCGCCGCCGCCTTCGCGATGGCACGGCCCGTCGCGGTGCTGCCGGTGAAGCTGATCACCGGCACCTGCGGCGAGTCCACCAGCAGCTTCGCCCCATCGGCGCCCGACTCGACGAACATGTTGATCACGCCCTTCGGCACGTCGGCCACCGTCGACATGATGCGGAAGATCACCGCCGCGGTCTGCGCGGCCTGGTGCGGCATCTTGACCACCGCCGTGCAACCGGCGGCGAGGGCCGGCGCCAGCGCGCGGATGCACAGGTACGCCGGCGAGTTCCACGGAATGATCAGCCCCGCCACGCCCACCGGCTCGCGGATGGACATCGCGTGCTGGCCCGGCCGGCTCTCGAGCACGCGGCCGAAGTTGTGCATCGCGAGGCCCGCCGCGAAGCGCAGCGCGCGCGGGATCAGCGACGCCTCGAACGTGGCCTCGCCCTTGAGCTTGCCGTTTTCCAGGCACAGCGTGTCGATGACCTCGGCGAGGTTCGCCTCGAAGGCGTCGGCGAGGTGCGCGAGCGCCGTGGCGCGCAGGAAGCCGTCGTCGCGCCAGTGCGCCGACTCGAACGCACGCGCCGCGGCGTCGATGCCCGCCCGCGCCGCCTCGGCCGAACCGTCGGCGTAGCGGCCGATCACGTCGCCCGTCGCGGGGTTGACGCTGTCGCGCGTGGGGCCGATGTTCGCCCACTCGCCGCCGATCCAGTGTGAAACGTGCTTCTGTGCCATGTCGGGTTCTCCTTGTGCAGGGGTCGCTGATATTCGGTTGCTTTAGCAACCAACTAGAATTAGAGCGCCGGATCGATCGCTTTGGCAAGGTGGTTTCCCCAAGCCCCGCCGGCGATGCCGGGGCGCTATCACCGCGCGTGATGCGTCATCTCCCCGGCCCGCGTGCAATCGACCCATCATCGCGATCCGGCTTCGGCCAACCAACCCACGTACACAGATGACCCCGACCCTTCAGTCCCTGGTGGCCGACGCGCGCGGCGCGATGAACAGCGTTGGCGCCCGCATCGGTCCCGACCACGGGGGTTCGCCCCGCTTCGAGCTGTTCAGCGCCGCCACGTCCGTCTGCTCGCAGAAGGTGCGCGCCGTGCTGGCCCACCACGACCACGCGTACCGCTCGCACATGGTCGACCTCTTCGGCGGCCAGACCTACCTGCCGGCCTACGTGCGCCTGCGCCTGGCGGGCTGCGACGCGCTCGGCGTCGCGCTGGTGGCGCAGCACACGGGCAGCACGTCGGTGACGTCGGGTGGCGGCTGCGACGCGGCGGTGGTGCCCACGCTGATCGACTGGGAGACCGGCGAGGTCGTGGTCGACTCCAAGCGCATCTGCGACCACATCGACGCCGCCTCGCGTGGCGGCGTCGCGAGCCTGCGACCGGACCACCTCGTCGACCGCGTCGACGCCGAGGTCGACGTCATCGACAACCTGCCGAACTACCAGATGCTGAGCGGCCTGCCGCCCGGCGACGACCGCCGCCCCGACAAGCTGCGCGGCAAGACGGGTGTCGCCTTCGCGATGGGCAAGGTGGAGCGCTGCGACCAGTACCTCGCCGCGCACGCGGACGACGCGGCACTCGTGCGCGCCTACACCGCGAAGCGGGCCAAGGAGCTCGACGCCGCGCAGCAGCTCTTCACCGCGGACGCCATGCGCGAGGCCTACCGGCGCGCCGAGGCCGCCTGCGACACGCTGGAACGGCAGCTCGCCGCGACGGACGCGCCGTGGCGCTTCGGCGACGCGGTCACCATGGCCGACCTGTTCTGGGGCGTCGAGTTCACCCGCATGGCCAACCTCGGCGCCGACACGTTCTGGCGCGACGGCGCCCGGCCCGCGGTGGCCGCGTACGTCGCGCGCACACGCGCCCTCCCCGCGATCCGCCAGGCCATCATCGACTGGCCGGGCGCCCTGTTCTGAACACCCGGCCCACGCCCGACCCCTGCGGCGCCGACGACGACAACGTCGGCGCCCTGATGCGCCGCGCCATGACGGCGCTGGCCGACCACGTCGGGCGTGAGCTGGCGCCCGACGACCTCACCGCGACCCAGGCGCATCCCCTCTTCCTGCTGCACACCGGCGCGGCCACCACCATGGCGGCCCTCGCCCGCGAGCTGCACCTGGACCCCGGCGCCACCACGCGCCTGCTCGACCGCCTCGATGCCAAGGGCCTCTGCCGCCGCGAACGCGCGTCGGCGGACCGCCGCACCGTGACCCTCGCGCTCACCGACGACGGCAGGCGCGTGGCCCGCCGCGTCCCCGACGCGATGTGCCGGTCGCTGAACCACCACCTCGCCGGATTCACGCGCGACGAGTGGCACCACCTCATGTCCCTGCTCCAGCGCATGCGCCTCAACGGCGACGCCTCGCGCACCGGACGCTGACCTCCGCACCCCGTGCCCGAGGGGCCCGGGAAAACACGGCGTCAGGTTGCACAACGCCGCGCCGCCAGATTTCTACGATGACCGCGAGTCCGGCTTTCGGACTCCGGTCCACGAGGCGCACGAGCACGCGACGGGGCCGTCCACCGCCGCCTCGTCCACGGGATGCGACGGCACGCAACCGGAGAGAGGGCATGACGATGGATCGGGCCAAGAGGGGTCACGCGGCAACACGCGGATGGTGTTTCGTGGCGGCGCAGGTGCTGTGCGCGGGGCACGCCTGGGCGATCGACGGCGAGTTCGCCGACGGGGACGTGAAGGTGCGCTGGGACAACAGCGTCAAGTACAGCGGCGCGGTGCGCGTGCGAGAAACGTCGGCCGTGCTGACGGGCAACCCGAACCAGGACGACGGCGACCGCAACTTCTCGAAGCGCGGCCTGATCTCGAACCGCCTCGACCTGCTGTCCGACCTGGACGTGGTGTACCTCAACGACTTCGGCGCGCGACTGAGCGGCGCGGCCTGGTACGACACGGTCTACAACCGCGACACGAACAACGACTCGGCCGCGACGTACAACGCGACGAGCGTGCCGTCGACCGCCTTCCCCGACGCCACGCGCAAGCAGCACGGCCGCAAGGGCGAGCTGCTCGACGCCTTCGTGTTCGGCAAGGGCTACCTCGACGACATGCGCTGGGGCGCCCGCGCGGGCCGCCACACGCTGCTGTGGGGCGAGACGCTGTTCTTCGGCGCCAACGGCATCGCCGGCGGCCAGGCGCCCATCGACCTCGTGAAGCTGCTGTCGGTGCCGGGGTCGCAGTTCAAGGAAGTCATCCGCCCCGTCGGCCAACTGTCGGGCAGCCTGCAGATCACGCCGGACCTGCAGGTCGGCGCGTACTACCAGTACCGCTGGGAGCGTTCGCGCCTCGCCGGCGTCGGCAGCTACTTCTCGGCGCAGGACCTGTTCGACGCGGGCGGCGAGCGCTTCTTCCTGCCCTTCCCGCCGGGGCAGCTCGCGCGCGGTGGCGACCTCGCGGCGAAGGACTCCGGCCAGGGCGGCCTGCAGGTGCGCTTCCGCCTGCCCGGCGACAAGACCGACTTCGGCGTGTACGCCATCCGGTACCACGACAAGACGCCGCAGCTGTACCTCAACATCCCGATCGGCACGTACTCGAACACGTACCACGAGGGCGTGAAGGCCTTCGGCATCAGCGCGAGCCGCACGCTCGGCGACGTGAACCTCGCGACCGAGGTCTCCGTGCGACGCAACGCCGCGCTCGTGAACGACGGGGTCCTCAACTTCAGCGGTGGCGCGCCCACGGCCGGCAACCCGATGTACCCGGTGGGCAACACCGCGCACGCCAACGTGTCGGCCATCTGGAGCCTGCCGCCCACCGAGCTGCTCAACGAAGGCACGCTGCTGGCCGAGATCGCGTGGAACCGCCGGCTGAGCGTGTCGAACGGCGGCACGCTGGCCGCCGGATCGAGCCGTGACGCCTTCGGCCTGCGCACGCAGTTCGTCCCGACCTACCGCCAGGTGGTGCCGGGCCTCGACGTCGACGTGCCGATCGGCCTCGGCTACAACCCGCAGGGCAAGTCGCAGGCCGTGTCGTTCTTCAACGGCGGCATGCACAAGGGCGGCGACCTCAGCATCGGCCTGAACGCGAACTACCTGAACACGTGGAAGTTCGGCCTGAACTTCACGCACTACTTCGGCCCCGAGGGCACCACCCTCGACGACGCCGGCCACCTCTCCTTCAAGCAGAACCTGCACGACCGCGACTTCGTGTCCTTCAGCGCGCAGACGACGTTCTGACCCTTTTCACCCGGAGCCGACATGAAAGCCTCTCTCCACGCCGCGGCCCTCGCGGCCAGCCTGTTCGCCCTTTCCGCCCACGCCGGCGTCACCGCCGAGGAAGCCGCGCGCCTCAAGGCCGAGCTGACCCCGATGGGCGCCGAACGCGCCGCCAACAAGGACGGCAGCATCCCCGCCTGGACCGGCGGCTACACCCAGACCATCCCCGGCTACGTCGACGGCGGCCGGATCCCCGATCCGTTCGCGGCCGACAAGCCGGTGTTCAGCATCACCGCGAAGAACAAGGACCAGTACAGGGACCGCCTGGGCGAAGGCACCCTGGCGCTGTTCGCGAAATACCCCGAGACCTACCGCCTCGACGTGTACCCCACGCGCCGCTCGGCCGCGGCGCCGCAGTGGGTGTACGACAACACCTTCAAGAACGCGACCCGCAGTTCCATCAAGAACGACATGCCGCAGGGCGCGTACGGCGGCATCCCGTTCCCGATCCCGAGCACCGGCACCGAGGCCATCTGGAACCACCTGCTGGCCTACCCCGGCAACGCGTTCCGCCTCGACAACTCGCAGTACGTCATCACGGCCGACGGCCGCCGCGTGCTGCTGGGCCGCCAGACCATCTACGAGGCGCGCCCCTTCTACGACCAGAACGGCAGCGCCGAGACCTGGTCGGGCGACATGTCGCTCGTGAACTTCCGCTTCTCGGGCCCGCCGGCGCGGGTCGGCGAGAGCCTCGTGGTGCGCAGCAACGCCGACCCCGACAAGTCGCGCGTGTGGGTGTACTTCGCCGGCCAGCGCCGCACCCGCCAGCTGCCCTCGCCGTGCTGCGACACGCCGAACCCGGCCAACGGCGGCTTCCTCGGCTTCGACGAGGTGTACCAGTTCTACGGCCCCATCAGCCGCTACGACTGGAAGCTCGTGGGCAAGAAGGAGCTGTACGTGCCGTACAACCAGAACCACATGCTGCAGGCGCCGGACGACGCGAGCCTCTTCGCCGGCCGCCACCTGAACCCCGAGTGGTCGCGCTGGGAGCTGCACCGCGTCTGGGTCGTCGAGGGCCAGCTGCGCACCGGCAAGCGCCACCAGGTGCCGAAGGTGCGCCTGTTCCTCGACGAGGACACCTGGCAGGCGCTGATGTCGGAACGCTACGACGCGCAGGGCCAGCTGTGGAAGGTCAGCGAGACGGCGCTCGGCGTGTCGTCGACGGGGTCGGCGATGTACGCCTTCTCGTTCGCGTCGTACGACCTGCTCGCCAACACGCTGTTCCTCGGCGGCGCGTTCTCGGACACGAAGGACGACCGCACCGTGCTCGACCGCAAGAAGGTGCCGGACGCGATGTTCACGCCGGAGGCGATGGCCGCCGAGAGCATCCGCTGAACATGGCGATCCTTCGTTTCCTGGGGCCGCTGTGCGTGGGCCTCGCGCTCTGCGGCCTCGCGCGGGCCGAGGCCGTGCCCGACACGCTGAAGCAGCCGGCCCTCGCGGCCGCGCGCCCGCAGGGCGCGCTGCTGCTCGGCGTGGCCCGCGCGGGCCAGCGCCTCGTGGCCGTCGGGGAGCGCGGCCTCGCCGTGTTCTCCGACGACGACGGAACGACCTGGCGGCAGGCGCGCGTGCCGGTGGGCGTCTCGCTCACCGCGGTCACGTTCACGTCGGCCACCACCGGCTGGGCCGTGGGCCACCGCGGCGTGATCCTGCAGACCACGGATGCCGGTGCCTCGTGGACCCGGCGCCTCGACGGCGTGCAGTACGCCGCGCTCGCGGTCGCGCAGGCCCGCGCGGCCGCGGCGTCGGACCCGCAGGCCGCGCGCGCGCTGAAGCTCGCCGAGGCCCTGCAGCGCGACGGCGCGGACAAACCGCTCTTCGCCGTCGACTTCGCCGACGAACGCCACGGCCTCGCGGTGGGGGCCTATGGTCTGTGCGCCAGCACCGCCGACGCGGGCGCGACCTGGTCCGACTGCTCCCCGCAGCTCACGAACCCCGACGGCCTGCACCTGTACGCCATCGCCCGCCACGGGTCGGCGGTGTACGTCGTCGGTGAACAGGGCCTCGCGCTGCGTGGCGACAGCGCCCGGCCCGCGGACCGGTTCCAGCCGCTCAAGGTGCCGTCGCCCACGAGCCTCTTCTTCGTCGCGGTGGACCGCGGCGGCGACGTGGTGGCCGGGGGCCTGCACGGCACCGCGTTCGCGATGCACGCGGCCGACGTTGCGTTCGAGCCGCTGCGTTCGGACACCCAGGCCGCGCTGACCGGCGCGGTGCACCGGCGCGACGGCCAGCTCGCGCTCGTCGCCCAGTCGGGCCAGGTGCTGCGCTACGACCCCGCCGGCCGCCAGCTCGTCGCCTGGCCCACGCCGCCACTGCCCCCGCTGAGCGATGCCACCGAATCGGCGTCGGGCCGCCTCGTCGCCGTCGGCGTGCGGGGTGTCCATCCCATCGACCTGCCGAACGTTCCCAACGTCCCGCCCTCCCGCGCCCACCCATGATCCACCCCGATGCCGCCTCCGAACAACCCGTCGTCCGCCGCCTGAAGGACTTCGACACCCAGAGCGGGTCGCTCCTCGAACGGGCCGTGTTCAACCACCGGGCCCTCGTGCTCGCGGCCTGCGCCCTGGTCACCCTGCTGCTCGCGCTGTCGCTGTCGCAGCTGCGCCTGACGGCCACGTTCGAGAAGATGGTGCCGCGCGACCATCCGTACATCGCGAACTACCTCGAGAACAAGGGCCAGCTGGCCGGCCTCGGCGCCTCGGTGCGCATCGCCGTCGAGAACCCGAACGGCACGATCTACGACCCGGCCTACCTGAAACAGCTGCAGCAGCTCAACGACGAGGTGTTCCTGCTCCCCGGCGTGTACCGGCAGTTCATGCGTTCGCTGTGGACCCCCGGCACCCGCTGGGTCGCGGTCACCGAGCAGGGCCTCGACGGCGGCCCGGTGGTGCCCGACGGCTTCGACCATTCGCCGGAGTCGATGGCGCAGCTGCGGCTGAACATCGAGCGCTCCGGCGAGACCGGCCAGCTCTTCGCACCGGACCAGCGCAGCAGCATCCTCTACGTGCCGCTGCTCGAGACCGACCCGCGCACGAACCAGCCGCTGGACCTGCCGGCGTTCGCGAAGTCGGTCGAGCAGCTCCGCGAGAAGTACGAGGCTCGTGGCCTGCGCATCCACATCACCGGCTTCGCGAAGGTGATGGGCGACCTCGTCGAGGGCCTGCACCAGATCCTCGGGTTCTTCGCGCTGGCGCTCGCGATGGCCAGCGCGATCGTCTACGCCTACACCCGCTGCGCGCGCAGCACGGCGCTCGTGGTGAGCTGCTCGCTCGTCGCCGTGGTGTGGCAGCTCGGGCTGCTGCCGTGGATGGGGCTGTCGCTCGATCCGTACTCGATCCTCGTGCCCTTCCTCGTGTTCGCGATCGGCATGAGCCACGGCGCGCAGAAGATGAACGGCATCATGCAGGACATCGGCCGCGGCACGCACCGCGTGGTGGCCGCCCGCTACACCTTCCGCCGCCTCTTCGCCGCGGGCCTCACCGCGCTGCTGTGCGACGCGGTGGGTTTCGCGGTGCTGCTGTTCATCCCGATCCCGGTGATCCGCGAACTCGCGGCGTCGGCGGTGGTGGGTGTCGCGGCCCTCGTGTTCACGAACCTGATCCTGCTGCCGGTGCTGCTGAGCTTCACGGGTGTGAACCCCGAGGCGGCCGCGCGCAGCCTGGCCGACAAACCGAAGGCCGGCGGCCGCTGGTCGTGGGCCGCGCTGTGGTCCTGGCTCGGCAGCTTCACCGGCCCGGTGCGTGCGCGCCGCACCCTGGTGATCGGCGCCGTGCTCGCGGCGGCCGGCTTCGCGGCCAGCCAGCACCTGCAGGTGGGCGACCTCGACCCGGGCGCGCCGGAACTGCGAGCCGACTCGCGCTACAACCGCGACAACGCCTTCATCGCGAGCCGCTACGGCGCGGGCAGCGACGTCTACGTGGTGATGGTCAAGGCGCCGCCCGGCGAATGCGGCTCGTACGACACGCTGCGCCGCATCGACGCGCTCGAGTGGCAGCTGGGGCAGCTGCAGGGCGTGGAGTTCACGCAGTCGATGGCCTCGTTCACGCGGCGCATGATGTCCGCGTTCAACGAGGGCCACCTCAAGTGGAACGAACTGGTGCCGAACGACCTGCTGCTCGGCAACATCGCGGCACGGGCCCCGCGCAGCGTCACAGACGAATCGTGCGGCATGTTCACCGTGTACGCGTACCTGTCCGACCACAAGGCCGACACGCTCACCCGCGTGACCGACACGGTGGCCGCGTTCGCCGCCGCCAACAGCGACGACCGCGTCACCTTCCAGCTCGCCGCCGGCAGCGCGGGCATCGAGGCCGCGACGAACATCGTGATCCGCAGCGCCAGCCGCGAGATGCTGCTGTGGGTGTACGGCGCCGTGACCCTGCTCTGCTTCGTCACGTTCCGTTCCTGGCGCGCGGTGCTCGTGGCCGTGCTGCCGCTGATGCTGATCTCGGTGCTGGCCGAGGCGCTGATGGTGATGCTGGGCATCGGCGTGAAGGTGGCGACACTCCCGGTGATCGCGCTCGGCGTGGGCATCGGCGTCGACTACGCGCTCTACATGCTGAGCGTGACCCTCGCGCAGCTGCGCGCCGGGCGGACGCTCGCCGAGGCGTACACGCACGCGCTGCAGTTCACCGGCAAGGTGGTGATGCTGACCGGCATGACCCTCGCGGTGGGCGTGGCGACGTGGGCCTTCTCGCCCATCAAGTTCCAGGCCGACATGGGCGTGCTGCTGGCGTTCATGTTCGTCGGCAACATGGTCGCGGCGCTGCTGCTGGTGCCGGCGCTGGCGTGTTTTCTGTTGCCGCGTCGGGAGGTGCAGGTGGTGGTTCCGGCCGCCGCGGTCCCCGCTTCGCACTGAAGCAACGTCATCCCGGCGAACGCCGGGATCCACTGCAGCCGGAGCGCATCGTTCGTCCAGTGGGCCCCGGCGTTCGCCGGGGTGACCGCAGGTGAAAAAAAGGCCACGCCGCCAAGGCGTGGCCTCCAAAGGTGCTCCGACCGGTCAGTGCTTGTGGCTGTGGTCGAGCACCGCCTCCACGTTGCGCAGCGGCGCGTTCGCGTAGGCCGTCGCCACCGACGCCTTCATCGCGTCGAGGTCGGCCTGGGAGTGGTACTTGCCGGCGTTCACGACGCCGGCGATCTTCGAGAGGTTGGCCACCTGCAGCAGCGGGTTCGCGTTCAGCAGCACGAGGTCGGCGTTCTTGCCGGCGTCCACCGTGCCCATCGTGCTTTCGCGGTTCAGGTACCGCGCGCCGTTCAGCGTGGTGGCCTGCAGCACCTCGAGCGGCGTGAAGCCGGCGTTGGCGAGTTCGCGGAACTCCTGGTGCAGCGAGAAGCCCGGGATCACCCAGATGCCGCCCACGTCGGTGCCCGCGAGCACCTTCGACGCCCCGCCCTGCCGGCGCAGCAGCTTCAGCATGTTCACGTACTGCGTGTTGAACGCGCGGAACGTGGTGGCGGCGCTGGCCGGCTGCAGCGTCGAGAACTCCTGGCCCAGCTGCTGCCACAGCGCGCGCAGCGTCGGGTCCACGTACTTCAGGTTCGCGTCGTTGCGGAACTCGGCGCTGTCGCTCTGCGTCATCGTGCGCAGCCGCAGCAGCGTGGGCGTCTGCCACACGCCCTTCTGCACCATCGTGCGCGCCACCGTCTCGCACTGCGATGCGCTGTAGGTGTCCGCGGCACGCTGGTAGAACGGCGCGTCGGCCGCGCTGTAGAGCAGCGGCGACACGGTGTACGTGGCCGGGAACGGCGGACGCGCGCCCTGCCCCGTGAGCAAGGCGTTGCGGATGGCCGCCTGGTCGGTCGCGCAGTCGAGCTGGATGCCCAGGCCGCCACCCAGGTGCTCGATCGCGAACCAGCCCGAGTTGGCCGTGGCCACCGCGCTCGTGCCCACCGAGAGGTGGCCCGCCACCTTCAGGTTGCGCGCCGCGGCTTCCGTCATCACGGCGGCCTGCGCCGCGGCGGAGGCGTTCACCACCTTGACGAACGCGCCGCCCATCGCCGCGGTCGCCTGCACGGCCGCCTGGCCTTCGGCCGCGGTCTGCGCGCCGGCGATCGGCGGGCCGGGCATCTGCAGCACCTCGGGCGCCACCACCGTGCCCGCGGCACGCGCGGCGTTCTGCTGCTGCGCCGCGGCCAGCAGCGGCGGCGCGCCGGCCATGTCACGGATGCCGGTGATGCCGTTGGCGATCATCAACGGCCAGTGCGGCGTGGGGTTGGCGGCCATGGGCATGCTGTGCGTGTGCATGTCGAGGAAGCCCGGCACGAGGAACTTGCCGGCCGCGTCGATCACCTGCGCCGTGCCCGACGTCTGCACGAGGTAGGTCGGCACGATCTGCTGGATCTTGCCCTGGTCCACCACCACCGACATGCCGAAGCTGAGCGCGCCGTTGCGCGTGTTGACGATCGTGGCGTTGCGGATCACGAGCCCGCGCGTGACCTTCACGAAGATCGTGGCCGCGCGGATCGATGCCGACGGCTGTTCCGCCGCCGCCGCGGCGTCCGGCGTCTCCGCCTCGCTTCCGCCACACGCGACGAGGGCCAGCGCGGCCAGGCTCGTCAACGCGATTCCATGGGTAACCTTGCGCATTCCTACCTCCTGTTGTTTCGGACCTTCGTGGTCCGGGCGTGACTGTAGGAAGGACGCGGCCTCCGATGAAGATCGCAAAAAGTGGCGTGCGATGCCCCATATCGCCTCGGGAAAATCCGGGGCCGTCCGGGCACGCCAAACGCGCGGCGGTAAAAACGAAAAACGGGCCGACCCCGTGAAGAGGTCGGCCCGTCGTCGCGGGATGGCGAACGGTTTACTCGACGGCGAGCAGCACCTTCACCGAACCGTCGACCGCGGACTTGTCGATGTAGCCGATGGCCTTCGGATCGGCGGCCACGGCCTTCTTGACGGCGGCCGCGTCGGCGACTTCCTTCGGCGCCACGGCCTTGCCCGTGAACACCAGGCGCGACCACGTGGCCTTGACCTGCGCGAGGTCGCGGCCGGTGGCCTTCTTGTAGAACTCGGCGCGCACCGGCGCCGAATCGGGCTGGTCGATCGGCGTGAAGGCCTGGCTCTTGCCGAGGAACACGTCGGAGACCTGGTCCTTCGTCAGGGCCGCCGCGGCGGGGTTCCCGATGACGACGACGTCGGCGTGGGCGATCGAAGCGGCGGCGACGAGACCGACCGCGAGAAGGGACTTGAACATGAACGGCGTTCCTTGCACGTGGACGATTACCAGACGAAGTCGACGGCGACGGCGAACACGTTCACCGCGTCGCTGCCGAAGCCGGCCTGCGGGTTGATGAACTGGCCGCGGCCACCGTCGTGGGTCTTCACGCGGTCGTACTGGGCCTTGACGGCGATGTTCTTGTAGGCGTCCCAGCGCAGGCCGAGGGCCGTGCTGTCCTGGCCGACGTCGGCGTACAGCGCGTTCGCGCCGGCGTTCAGCGCGGGCGACACCGTGGGGCTGCCCACCGAGGTCTTGCTCTTCTGGCGCAGGCTCGCGAACTGCACGTACGGCGTGAACGTGCCGATGCGGTAGCCGCCCAGCGCGGACCAGCCGGCCGTGTCGGCCAAGTAGGTCTCGGTGCGGCGCCACGTGTACTCGACGCTCGCGATGATGTTGTTCCAGTCGGCCGAGGCGCCGACGCCGGAGAACGTGGCGCCCTTGCCGTCCACCGACATCTCGTCGGCGAGGCCGTTCGCGCCCACCGCGCGCAGGCCGGCCAGCAGGCCGTCCAGGCGCTGCGAGTCCACGTCGAGCTTGGTCTGCGAGTGGCTGGCGCGCACGGTCACGGGGCCCACTTCCGCGGACACGGCGAGGCCGAACAGGTTCTTCGCCTTGACGACGACACCGCCCGGCAGCTTCGCCTTGCTCTGGCCGCCGAACAGCTGGGCGTTGACGCTGACGTCGCCGAAGGCGTGGCTGATCAGCAGGTCCGCGCCGTCGAAGGTCGGCACCGGCACCTGGTTGTAGACCTCGAGCGGCGGACGGATCCAGGTGTTCGCGTAGCCGACGTTGCGGAAGTCGCTCACCATGAAGTACGGCGTGCCCATGCGGCCGGCGCGGACCGTGAACGTCTCGTTGATCTTCGCCTTCGCGAAGCCCCACTCGAGTTCCGGCGTCCACTTGCTCTCCCAGTTGCGCTTGGACAGCAGCTGGGCGGTGGCCGAGAACATCGGGTTGAAGGTCACGGTGCCCTGGACACCCAGCTTGCTGTCGACGCCGGCGTCGGCCGACTTCGTGGCGCCCTTGGGCTGGCCGGCGATGCCGTATTCGGCGAGGTCGGTGTCCGTCTGCACGACGCCCACGGTGCCGAAGCCCGAGAACGCGAACGAGGGGAGACCGGCATCCTGTGCGCTCGCGCCGTTGGACAGCAGGGCAGCCGCGGCTGCCAGCGCGATGGCGTGGGGTTTGCAACGCATGAAATGAAACCTTTGTGGTTGGAACGGAAAGGGGTGGCGCGCGAACGCGCCGATCCATGGCCGTCGTCTCGTGGAGACGGACGGCGGCCCGGGAAACGAGGGAGGGTCAGGACAGGATCAGAAGGATTCCCAGTCGTCGCTGGACGACGCGCCGCGGGCGGCGATGGGCTCCATGGGTGCCGGCGCGGGCGTCGGCGCGGGGGCCGGTGCCTTGGCCTTCGGCGTCACCGGCGCGGGCGCCGGCTTGACCGGGGCCGGCTTCGGTGTCACCACCGGCGCCTGCGCCACCTTCAGCGGGGCCGCGACGGCGACCGGGGTCGAGCCGTCGAGGCGGAAGGCCGCGACCGCATCGGTCAGCCGCTTGGCCTGCTCGCGCAGGCTCTCGGCCGCGGCAGCGGATTCCTCGACGAGCGCCGAGTTCTGCTGCGTCATCTGGTCGAGTTCGTTGACCGCGGTGTTGACGAGGCCGATGCCGGACGACTGCTCCGCCGTGGCGGCGCCCATGTCGGCGATGATCGTGGAGACACGCTGCACGCCGGCGACGATGTCGGTCATCGCCTCGCCCGCGTTCTGCACGAGGCGGGTGCCGCTCTCGACCTTCTCGCTCGACGCGTGGATCAGGCTCTTGATCTCCTTGGCCGCCTGCGCGCTGCGCTGGGCCAGGCTGCGCACCTCGGAGGCCACGACCGCGAAGCCGCGGCCCTGTTCGCCGGCACGGGCCGCTTCCACCGCGGCGTTCAGCGCGAGGATGTTGGTCTGGAAGGCGATGCCGTCGATCACGCCGATGATCTCGGTGATCTTGCGCGATGCGGCATCGATCTCCTGCATGTTGACGACCACCTGCGCGACGATCTCGCCGCCCCGCTCGGCCGCGCCGGCGGCGGTGCCCGACACCTCGTTGGCCTGGCGCGCCGAGTCGGCGCTCTGGCGCACGGTGCCGGTGAGTTCGTCCATCGACGCCGCGGTCTTCTGAAGGTTCGCGGCGGTGTGTTCGGTGCGCTGGCTCAGGTCCTGGTTGCCGGCGGCGATCTCGCTGGACGCCGTCCAGATCGAATCGGCCGACAGGCGGATCTGGCCCACGGTGCCGCGCAGCTTGTCGGACATCTGGGCCACGGCCGACGACAGCGAGCCGTCGTCGCGGGCCAGCGCCGCGTCGCCGCCGCGCGCCGACAGGTCGCCGTCGGCGATGCGTTGCACGCGCTCGCGCAGCAGCGTCGGCTCGTCGCCGAGGTCACGCCACACCGAACGCACGATCAGGCGCGAGGCGATGCCCAGCACCAGCAGCACGGCGAAGCCCATGCCGAGGCCCACCCACAGGTTGGTGTCGACGCCGTGCGCCGCCTTGTCCTGCGAGAGTTCCACCGCCTTCGCGGCGGCTTCCTTGTGTTCGGCGAGCTGCTTGGTCAGTTCGGCCAGGGACGACTGCATGCGCGCCATGTGGTCGCCGGGTTCGCCCTTGCCGAGGATCGCCTTCGTGGCGCCCAGGCCGGCGGCCTGGTACGCATCGAACGTGGCGCGCAGCGCCTTCGCGATCTCGGCCTTGCCTTCGATCGCCGCGAGTTCGTCGAGCGCCGTCTCGGTCTGCTTGACCATCGCGACCACGCCCGTCAGTGCCTCGGCGTCGCCTTCGGCGGCGGCGGACTGCAGGGTCAGGCGGAACTGCTCCACGCCGCGGTCCACCTTGAACACGGTCTCCTGGAACGGGTAGTCCACCCGCCGGAGCAGGTCGAGCGCGGCGGAGGTGCGCGCGCCGACGCCATAACTGATCGCCAAACCCACGATGAACACGGCGGCGGCCGAGGCCGGCAGTGCCCAGATCTTGGCCCGGAACTTCATTCACACACTCCTGAGTACTGCAACACGTTGGACCGGTGGTCCACCGGCGAACGGTCCCGGCGCACCCCGCCATTGGGGAGCGCTTCAGGACGTCTGCAGCCCTTATCGGCCAGGGTGGCGACAACTTGGCTCGAAAAATTAAACGATCCAGCACGAGCGTGAACGATTTCGTTAAATGTTCTGCGACAGGTGATGCAGCCGTCGCCACCTGTGAAAAACCAACGTTCATGCGCCATGAACGGTGTATACGCAACCATTTGAGAATGCCTCTCGACTGACCTCGCGTTCATTCTTCGCGACGCGATAATGCGTCGAATGACGAGATACATCCGGATCGAGGCGACGGGCCTCGAAGGAACGAGAGAGATATCGGCGGCGGGGTGGGACGGACAGATCCTCCGCATGACCCGGGACACCTACCTGAAGTGGCGCAAGACGGGCGCGGAGAAGCTGGGCAAGGCCTGTGTCTGCCTCCTGTACGCCGACGACTTCTCGCGCGCCACGCCCCAGCAGCGTTTCCTCCACGTGAGCCACATCGGCCACCCGCCGCGCGCGGCCGACACCTCCGACAAGGACAGACCCTTCTGGTCCGTCGCGCTGGTGTTCACGTCGGCGGGTTCGTGGATGGACACGGAACGCGCGCGCGCCGTCGAGTCGACCTTCATCGAGTGGGCCCGCGAGGCCTGCCGCTACGAGGTGGCCAACCGCACGATGGCCGAGGTGTCCGAACCCGACGACCTGGTCGACGCGTGGCTGGCGCCGGTGCGCGCGGTGCTCGACTTCGCCGGCATCGACGTGTTCCAGTTCAACCGCGAGGCCCTCTTCACGCTGTCGCGCGGACCGCGCTTCGCCAAGCTCGACAAGGCGGGCGCGCGGGTGGTGTCCGCCGTCACCAGGACGATCGAGCTCTACGCCGACAGCCGCCTCGGCGTGAGCAAGTTCCCCGAAACGCTCGAGAAGGTGCAGGCCCTCGTCGACGCGGGCGCCGCGACCTTCGACGACGAAGCCGGCGTCGTCACGTTCACGCGGCCCACGCGTCTCGTCGCGTCGGGTCCGTTCGACACCCTCATGGGCACGTTCCCGAAGGACTGGAGCAACAGCGTGCGGCGGTCGCTGCAGGACGTGTTCGACGAGCACAAGCCGAAGCGCCCGGCGTTGGAGACCCCCTCCGACGCCGACGCCGAGGCCGACGCCCCCGCCGACGGAGGGGTGGTCGCGCTGGCGTGAAGCGCCACAATGACCGCACCTTGAAACACCGTCGACGCCATCGCCTGGCCGCGCTCGCCCTCGCACTGGCCCTCTCCACCGCCGCGCGGGCCGCGCCGCTCGACACCCTCTACGACGCGCCCTCGATGGACGCCTTCTTCGCCGCGGCCACGCCCGCGGCCGAGGCGGGCGACGTCGACGCGCTGTTCCTGCTCGGCAAGGCCCACCACACCGGCAAGGGCACGCCGAAGGACGTCGACCGCGCCGTCGGCTACTACGAACGCGCGCGGGCGAAGGGGTCGGCACGCGCCGCCCACAACCTGGGCCTGATCGCGCTCGACGAGGGCCGCAGGAACGTGGCCATCGGCCTGCTGAACGAGGCGCTCGGCAAGGGGCTCGAGCTGCCCACGCTGCGCAACCTCGGCCGTGCCTACACACCATCCCACCCGAGCTACCGCATGCTGGTGCAGCGGCCGGTCGAGGACGCCGGGCGCGCGGGCGATGCCTACGCCGCGGCGTACCGGGTCTCGGGCTCCGTCAACGACGCGTTCGACGCCTCGGCGCAGTACTACCGCGCCTGGTTCTTCGCGCGCAACGCGGTGGGGCGGGAACACGAGACCTTCGACCACGCCGCGCTGCGCGAGCGGGCCGTTCACTGGCTGCGCATCGGCATGGACGCGGACCTCGGCGCGGCCTGGACCAACTTCGGCGTGCTGCTGCTGGAGGAAGGCGACACCGACGGCGCGCGGAAGGCGTTCGAACGGGGCGTGGCGCGCGACGTGCCGGTGGCGCACTACCACCTGTCGGGCCTGTCCCGCGATCCGGACGAGGCGCTGGACCACATGGAACGCGCCGCGCTGCTGGGCCTCGAATCGGCGCACCAGCCGGCGCAGCAGCAACTGCACGACCGGTACGAACACGAGACCGACCTCGCCGTGCTGCGCCGCGCCGTCGCGCGCATGGCGGCGTTGCGCGCGAAGTCGTCCGAACCGTACGTGCGCGACACCTTGTCGAAACGCCTCGCGTGGGGCGAGCTGGTCGCGGACCGGCAGGTCTCCGCACGGGCCCTGCCCGACCGGCCAGCGCGTCTCCGTGTGTGCGAACTCGACCTCGGCCAGGCCCGAGGCGACGCATTCAACCTGGGCGCGAACACCGCCTGGCGGCTCGTGGTCTACACCAGTGTGGACGATCCCGCGGAGACCGGCGTGTCCGGCCGCGTGGACGCCCGCGGCTGCGCGTCGAGCACGGGAGACCTGCCGCCGAAGGTGACCGCCGCGCTCCGCGACGGCGCGCTGCCGGCACTGCATTTCCCCAACGTGACGCTGCCCTTGGCCACCGAGGCGGATGCGCGCCGCATCACGCTCGGCCCGATGCCGCAGGACGCCCCGACACCGGACTGGTGACTGTCCGCCTGACATGGCGCAAAGCCCTGACGGATCCGGCGGAAAGCCATCGCCGCGGCGGGACGGATTCCGCTATGGTGTGTCGGACGGCACACCAGCGGCCGACGGATCATCACCATGACCGAAGTCGAACTCAAGTTCCAGATTCCACCGGACGCACGCAACGCGCTCCGCGAGGCCGTGATGGCACGCCAGCCCTCGCGGATCCACCTGCGGGCGCGCTACTTCGACCGCGCCGACGGCGCCCTCGCGCGGCGCGGCATCTCGCTTCGGCTTCGCCTGGAAGACGGCGTCTGGGTGCAGACGCTCAAGGCGACCACGCGCGACGCGGCCGATCGACAGGAGCACGAGGTGCGGCTCGACGCCTCGGCCGAACCGCGCCTCGACATCGAACGGCATGCCGGTACCGAGGCCGGCGCGTTGCTGCGCTCCGCGCTGGGATCCGACCAGACCACCGGCCTGCAGGAATCACACCGCACCGACGTCGTGCGCCATGCGCTGCTGCTCCGCACGCGGCACGGCATCGTCGAACTGGCGCTCGACACGGGTCACCTCGAGGCCGGGGGCCGGTCGCGGCCCGTGCACGAGATCGAGTTCGAACTGAAGCGCGGCGCCCCCGCCGACGTCATCGCCGCCGCGCTGCCGTGGGTCCGGCGGCACGGCCTGTGGCTGGACGTCGTGTCGAAGGGGGAACGCGGCCACCTGCTGGCGCAGGGCCGCACCCACGCCGACGCCGCGCGCGCCGCGTCGCCGAAGCAGGTGCCCGACGCACCCGAGGCGCTGGCCCGCGAGGTGGTGGCCGCGTGCCTCGGCCAGATCCTGCGCAACGCCGGCGAGGTGGCCGGCGGCAGCGGCGACCCGGACCACGTGCACCAGCTGCGCGTGGGCCTGCGCCGGCTGCGCACCGCGCTGCGCGAACTCGCGTCGCTGGACGCCGACCTCGATCCGCGATGGGAGGAGCCACTCGCGCATGCCTTCCGCGAACTGGGTCGGCACCGCGACCAGACGCTGCTCGACACCGCGACGGGCCAGGCGCTCGCCGAGGCCGGCGCGCCGCGCCTGACGCCGTCCGCCGTCACGGCCCCGCCCGTCGACCCCGCCGCCGTCGTCAAGGCCGGCCCGCTGCAGGACACGCTGCTCGCGTTGCTGTCGTACACGCTGACTCTGCCGGCGCCAGTGGCCTCGGCCTACGAGGGCGATGCCATCGATGCGATCTCGACCCGCCTCGACCAACTGCAGCGCAAGCTGCGCAAGAGCGCGAAGCGCTTCACGGCGATGCCCGCCGACGACCAGCACGCGGTGCGCAAGCGCCTGAAGCGGCTGCGGTACCTGTCGGAGTTCATCGCCCCGGCCTTCCGCAAGGCCGCGGTGGCGGACTTCTTCGGCCACCTCAAGCCCGCGCAGGACGCGCTCGGCGAACACAACGACGAGGCCTCGGCGCTCGTGCACTTCCAGTCCCGCACCTCGGACGATCCACATGCGTGGTTCGCGGTGGGCTGGCTGACCGCGCGGCAGGCGCGGTCCGCGGAGAAGGCCGCGCGGGTCCTGCGTTCGGCGGGGCGGGCCGAGCCGTTCTGGCAGGGCAGGCGGCGCTGAGGCTACGGCCGCCGCATGTCGATGTGCGGAATGCCGTCCTCGACGTATTCGTCGGAACACGGCACGAACCCGAAGCTGCCGTAGAAGCGCTGCAGGTGGCTCTGCGCGCCGATGCGGATCGGCTGCGCGCCGAACACGCGCGCGCAGGCCTCGATGCAACGTGCCACCAGTTCGCGGCCGGCCCCGATCGTGCGGTGCCGCGGCGACGTCACCACGCGGCCGATGCTCGCCTCGTCGAACGAGACGCCGGGCGGCAGCACGCGCGCATACGCCACGAGCTGGTCGCCGTCCCACGCCGACACGTGCTGCGCCTTCGGGTCCTTGCCGTCGACGTCGTGGTAGATGCACTGCTGCTCGAGCACGAAGACCTCGGAGCGCAGGCGCAGGATCGTGTAGAGCGTCGCGGCGTCCAGTTCGTCGAAGGACTGGCTGCGCCAGGTCAGGGAGGGGGTGTTCATGGCGAGGTTCGCGCGGCGCGCTGGCGCCACAGGTTGACGAGGTTGCCCGCGAGGATCAGTCCGGCGCCCAGCGCCGTCAGCAGGTCGAAGCGTTCACTGTAGAGCCACCAGCCCGCGGCGGCGGTCAGCGGCACGCGCAGGAAGTCCATCGGCACCACCACGGTGGCGTCGGCGTGCCGCAGCGCGCGCGCCATGCAGTAGTGCGAGAACGTGCCGCCGAACGCGACGAGCAGCACCCAGGGCCACACCGCGGCCGACGGCCACTGCCACACCGACAGCGCGGGCACGAGCCCGAGCACCGACTGCAGCACCAGCATCCAGAAGATGATGGCCACGGGCGACTCGGTGCGCGTGAGCGACTTGGTCATGGTCACCGACACCGCGAAGCCGATCGCCGCGGCGAACGCGATGGCCTCGCCGGTGCTGATGCCGCCCGCGTTGGGCCGCACGATCATCAGGACCCCCACAAGCCCCAGCACCACCGCGAGGCCCTTCCAGGCCGTGAACCGTTCGCCGAGGAAGGCCGCGGCGAGCAGCGCCGTCCAGATCGGCATCGTGAACTCGATGGCCACCACGTGGGCCATGGGGATCAGCGTGAGCGCGAAGAACCAGCCGAACTGGGCGCTGTAGTGCACCACGTTGCGCAGCCCGTGTTCGCGCAGGCGCGTGGTGCGCAACGCCGCGAACCCGCCGCTCGCGCGCACCAGCGGATAGAGCAGGAACAGCCCGATCACGGACCGCAGCAGCATCAGCTCGAACACCTGCAGCTCGCGCGTGGCCTCGCGGCCGGCCACGGCCACCACGAGCATCAGCGAGAGCCAGCCGGCCATCCAGGCGGTGGCTTTGGACAGGGAGGAGGAAGGTGAGGACACGAGGTGGAGAAGCCTGGACTGCGACCGGCGACTCTAGCACCCGCTTCAGGATTTCGCCGCGCGCCCGTCTTCCTCGAAGCAGCGCGCCAGCGCCTGCGGCTCGAGCACCACCAGCCGCCGCTGCTCGAAGCGCAACCATCCGGCACGCTCGAACTGCTTGAGCAGCTGGTTCACGGTCTGGCGCGTGGCGCCCACCATGTTGGCGAGCTCCTGGTTCGTGACGGGGGCGTCGACCTTCGTCGCATCGCCCTCGAGGCGCCCGCACTGCTGCGCGAGCCGCAGCAGGATGCGGGCGAGCCGCGCGTCGGCGCGGCGGGTGACGTGGTCGGTCGCGGCGTCGCACGCGAGGCGGAGCCGCGCGCCCATGAAGCGGATGACGTTGAGCCCGAGCTGCGGATGCGTGCGCACCAGGTTCTCGAAGGTGGCCCGGGGCAGCACCCGCACGCGGCACGTGTCCACGGCCTGGCCGTACACGGACTGCTGGAGCGACCCCGAGATGCCGCCCGCGCCGAACAGGTCGCCGGGCATGCAGAACCAGAAGATGGTGACGTCGCCGAAGGCCGAGAGGTGGTAGATCTTCACCATGCCGCGCTCGAGCAGGAACACCCGGTCGGCCGCGTCGTTGGCGTGGAAGATGGGCTGGCGGGCGCGGAAGGTCTGCACGTCCGAACAGGCCTCGAAGTCCGCGCGGACCTCGGGATCCGCATCGGCGAACAGGTCCGCCTCGTGCCAGTACCACGGCACGGGGGTCGCTTGCGATATGAGATTTCCGGTCGGAGACATGCGAATAAGTCAGAGCGTTCTGTCGGCTGGCCGACAGGTGGCGCGGGCATGCCAACAGGATACTGGCTCGCAGGAAAACGCGAGGAATCCATCCATGTCCAGCCATCTCACCGCCAAGGCGGCCCGCACCACCATCGACGTCGCCGCGACGTACCGGCACATCCGCCCCGTGCCGCAGCTGCCGGACTTCGCGGCGCGCATCGACGGCGTGGACCTCACGCGGCCGCTGTCGGCCGAGGTGCGCGAGGAACTCCACCAGGCGCTGCTCGACTTCGAGGTGCTGTTCTTCGACCCGCAGGAGATCACCCCCGACCAGCACCTCGAGCTGGCGTCGGCCTTCGGGCCGGTCGCGCAGGGGGCGTACTTCCCTCGCAAGCAGGGCAACCCGCGCATCGAGGTCATCGAGAACGACGAGAAGCGCCCGCCCTCGATCGACCACTGGCACACCGACCTCTCGTGGCTGCCCCAGCCGCCCGCGGGCACCGTGATCCAGATCACCGAGGTGCCGCCGGTGGGTGGCAACACGTCGTGGTCCAGCATGAGCAAGGCGTTCGCCGCGCTGTCGCCGGCGATGCAGGCGTACCTGCGCAGCCTGCAGGCCCAGCACACGTGGGAGGTGAGCAACTGGCGCTTCTACCTCGAGAACCTCGGCGAGGACGTGCTCGTGAACTCCATCCGCCAGTTCAAGCCGGTGCTGCACCCGGTGGTCGCCGTGCACCCCGAATCGGGCAAGGAGACCCTGTTCGTCAACGAGACCTTCACGCGCCACCTCCACGGCGTCTCGCGCGACGAGAGCAAGGCCATCCTCGCGTTCCTCGCGCAGTGGATCAAGCAGCCCGAGTTCGTCTACAACCACACTTGGAAGGCCCACGGCATCGCGGTGTGGGACAACCGCAGCACGCAGCACTACGCCGCGGCCGACTACTGGCCGCACCGCCGCGTGAACCAGCGCGTGACCTTCGATGCACGCGGCACGCAGGCATCGCGCTCGTCCACGCTCGAGCTCGTGGGCGGGGCCGACCGCCGCAGCGACGTCGCCTACGGCGCCGCCTGAGGTCCCCACGATGCCCTTCGCGGAGACCGACACCCTGGCCCTGCACCACGTCGACACCGGCCCCCGCGACGGCCCGGTCGCCCTGCTGCTCCACGGCTGGCCCGACGACGTCCACACGTGGGAAGGTGTCGCCGCGTTCCTCAACGCCCGCGGCTGGCGCACGGTGGTGCCGTACCTGCGCGGCTTCGGCCCCAACCGGTTCGCCTCGGCCGACACCCCCCGCAGCGGCCAGTTGACGGCGCTCGCGGGCGACGTGCTCGCGCTGGCCGATCGCCTCGACCTCGAACGGTTCGCGGTGGTCGGACACGACTGGGGCGCGCGCACGGCGTACGTGCTGGCCGCGCTGTTCCCCGAACGGCTCACGCACTGCGTCGCGCTGTCCGTGGGCTACGGCGCGCCGGCGACGCCCTCGCTGCAGCAGGCGCAGCAGTTCTGGTACCAGTGGTTCTTCGCGCTGCCCCAGGGCGAGGCCGCGCTGCGCGCCGACCGGCGCACGCTCACGAAACACCTGTGGCGGACGTGGTCGCCGTCGTGGCGATTCGACGACACGACGTTCGAGCGCACCGCCGCCGCCTTCGACAACCCCGACTGGATCGACGTCACGCTGCACGGCTACCGCCACCGCTGGGGCCTGGTCGACGGCGATTCGCGCCACGCGGCCGCGGACCGGCGCCTCGCGACCGTGCCGCCCATCACGGTGCCCACCCTGGTGCTGCACGGGGACGACGACCGCTGCATCGTGCCGGCCTCGTCCGTTCCCTCCCCGGCCCGTTTCCATGGCGCCCGGCGACGCGACGTGCTCGCCGGGGTCGGGCACTTCCCGCAACGCGAGGCCCCGGACGAGGTCGCGCACCGCGTCCACCAGTGGCTCGCCGCGCCACCTTCCACCCTGTCCTGAGATGATTCCGATGACCGCATCCCTCCTCCACCGCGCACGCCGATGGGTCTACCTGGCCACGTGCACCATCGGCGCCGCCATCACGGCGCTTCCCGGCGCGGCCCATGCCGACACGCCGCCGCTCAAGTTCAACTGGGGGGCGCCCACCGCGGACTACGCGACCCTGTACGTCGCCATCGACCAGGGCCTCTTCAAGGAAGCGGGGCTGGACCCGCAGTTCTTTTTCTTCCCGACGGGCGCACCGCTGCTGGCCGGACTCAAGAACGGCAGCATCGACGTGTTCAGCACCGGACTCGCCACCGTGTTCGCGCTGGGCCAGAAGATCCCGCTGACCTTCATCGGCTGGGAGACCGACACCGCCGCCGGCGCCGGCCTCGTGGTCCCGGCGCAGTCGCCCGTGAAGGACTTCCGCGACCTCGCGCAGGCGAAGGCCATCGGCGTGGCGCCCGGCACCTGCGCGCAGGTGGCGCTCGGGCTGCTGGCGCGCAAGGTCGGCGTGCCGGTCAACAAGTTCGCGACGGTGAACGTGCCGCCGCCGCTGTTCGCCAACGCCCTCAAGAGCGGCGCGATCGACGCCGGCTTCGGCTGGGCGCCCTACCCGCAGACGCTGCAGTCGCAGGGCTACAAGGTCGTCAGCTGGGACCCCGAGTTCGCGCCCGACGGCGGCGTGTGCCCGTCCCTCTACGGCGCGCGGCCTCAGTTCCTGAAGGGACATCCGGACGTGGGCCTGAAGCTTGTGCAGGTGCGCGCGAAGGCGCAACGCCTGATCGCCGCGAACCCGCAGCTCGCCATCGACGCGCTGGCGCGCCGGCTGTCGCTCTCGGAGGACGTGGCCCGCGCCGTGTGGCAGCGCATCTCCGGCGCGGCGTCGCCCACGCTGGCGCAGGAAGTGAGCCCCGGCACGCGCTGGTCGCTCGTGGACGCCGAGGGCGGCCTCGCGCGCAAGCTGTTCATCGCCGGCGAGGTGCTGCACGAGGCGGGCAGCATCCCGGCCCCGCTGACGTGGGCGCAGATCCGCGCGTCCATTGATCCGTCGTACATCCAGCAGTACCTGGCGCAGGCGAAGCCCTGAGCCCGCCCTCGGCGATGTCCTACGCCCCGGCGCGCGCGGCTCCGATGGGGGACGCGCGACCGCGGGACTAGTGTTGCTCCATGTCCGAACGAACGACAGGAGACTCCACCATGCCCGCCTGCAAACCCCTCCTCGCCCTCGCCACCGCGGCGATGTGTTTCGGCGCCTTCGCCGGCACCCCCACGGCCGGCGCGAGCGCCGATGCCAAGGCCCGCTACCAGCAGGAACGCGCGGCCTGCGAGAACGGTTCCACGAACCAGGACAAGGCCACCTGCCTGCGCGAGGCCGGCGCCGCGCTGCATGAATCGCGCCGCGGCGGGCTGACCAGCAGCGCGCAGCTCGAGGCCAACGCCACGGCGCGCTGCAAGGTGCTGCCCGAGGCCGACCGCGCTGACTGCGTCTCGCGCGTGATGAACGACAGCAACACCACGTCGAGCGGTACCGTGAAGGGTGGTGGCGTGATCAAGGAGACCACCACGCGCTGGGTGATGACGCCCGAGGGCGAGAAGCGCCTCCCCTGAACGGTCAGGCGTCCGCTTCGATGGACGTCCACTGCCCCGACGCCGCGGAGCTCCGCAGCGTCGCAGCGACGAACGCCAGCCCCCGCACGCCGTCGTCCACCGTGGTCAGGTCGACTGCGGTGGCGGGTGCTGCATCGCCGGACCGACGCGCGCGGATGACCTGCGCCGCATCGCGGTACAACTGCGCGAACGCCTCGATGAACCCCTCGGGGTGGCCGCCGGGCAGCCGCAGGTGCTCGGTGGGCCCGGCCGGTGTGCGGCCGCGGCGCAGGCGCGTCTCGTCGCCGCCCTGGTCGCGCAGCAGCAGTTCGTCGGGGCGCTGCTGGTCGAACTCCAGGCTCGCCCGGTCGCCGTGCACCCGCAGGCGCAGGCCGTTGGCGGCGCCGCTCGCGACCTGGCTCGCCCACAGCGTGCCGCGCACGCCGCCGTCGAAACGCAGCATCGCCTGCACGTGGTCGTCGACCTGGCGGCCCGCGACGAACGTGCTCAGCTCCGCGCTGACCGACCGCGCGGTGAGGCCGGTCACGAAACACGCGAGGTGGTAGGCGTGCGTGCCGATGTCGCCCAGGCAGCCGGCATGGCCCGACAGCGCCGGGTCGGTGCGCCACGCGGCCTGCTTGTGGCCGGACGCCTCGATGGCCTCGCCCAGCCAGTCCTGCGCGTACTCGACCTGGATCGCGCGCAGCGCGCCCAGGCGCCCCTCGCGCACCAGCGCCCGTGCGCGGCGCACCATCGGGTAGCCGCTGTAGTTGTAGGTGACGCCGAAGAAGCGGCCCGTGTCGCGCGCCTTGGCCGCGAGCGAGCGGCCTTCGTCGAGGGTCAGCGCCAGCGGCTTGTCGCAGACGACGTCGATGCCGGCGTCGAGGAACGCGAGAGCCACCGGCGCGTGCAGGTGGTTCGGGGTCACGATCGCCACCGCATCGATGCCGTCGCCCGACACGCGGTTGCGCTCGGCCTCGCGCCGGGCCATCTCGGCGAAGTCGGTGTAGCTGCGTTCGGGGTCGAGGCGCAGCGCGGCGGCGCTCGCCCGCGCCCGCGCGGGGTCGGACGACAGCGCGCCCGCCACCAGCAACCATTCGTCGTCGAGCCGCGCGGCGATGCGGTGCACGTTGCCGATGAAGGCCCCCTCCCCGCCCCCGACCATCCCGAGGCGCAGGCGGCGTGGTGTGGCGCTCATGCGGACAGGCCCATCAGCCGGCGCAGCAGCGCGGGGTCGGTGCCGACACCCGCGAAGTCGTCGAAGGCCCGTTCGGTGCGGCGGATCAGGTGGTCGCGGATAAAGGCCGCGCCCTCGCGCGCGCCGTCCTCCGGGTGCTTGAGGCAGCACTCCCACTCGAGCACGGCCCAGCAGTCGATGCCGTATTGCGTGAACTTGCTGAACATCGACGTGAAGTCGATCTGCCCGTCGCCGAGCGAACGGAAACGTCCCGCCCGGTCGATCCACGGTGCGTAGCCGCCGTACACGCCCTGCCGCGCGCTCGGACGGAACTCCGCGTCCTTCACGTGGAAGGCGCCGATGCGCTCGTGGTACACGTCGATGAAACCGAGGTAGTCCATCTGCTGCAGGTGCATGTGGCTCGGGTCGTAGAGGATGCGCGCGCGCGGGTGCTGGTCCACGGCGTCGAGGAAACGCTCGAAGGTGGTGCCGTCGAACAGGTCCTCGCCCGGGTGCAGTTCGTAGCAGACGTTCGTGCCCGCATCGTCGAACGCGTCGAGCACCGGACGCCAGCGGCGCGCGAGTTCGGCGAAGGCAGTCTCGACGAGGCCCGCCGGTCGCGCGGGCCACGGGTACAGGTACGGCCACGCGAGCGCGCCGGAGAACGTGACGTGCGACGACAGGCCCAGCCGGCGCGAGGCCTGGGCCGCGAAACGCAGCTGCTCCTCGGCCCACGCGGTGCGGTCGGCCGGGCGGCCGCGCACGGCGGGGTCGGCGAAACCGTCGAACAGCGTGTCGTACGCCGGGTGCACCGCGAGCAGTTGCCCCTGCAGGTGCGTCGACAGTTCGCTGATGACGAGGCCGTGCGCCGCGAGGCGGCCCTGGACGTCGTCGCAGTACTCCTGGCTGCGGGCGGCGAGCGCGAGGTCGAAGATGTGCGGCGCGCTGGTGGGGATCTGCAGCGCGCGGAACCCGAGGGAGGCGGCCCAGCCGCCGAGGCCGTCGAGCGTGTCGAACGGCGGCGTCGAGTCGATGAACTGCGCGAGGAAGAGGCCGGGGCCGCGGAGCTTGTTCGTGGTCAAGGGGTCAGTCCTTCTTCTGTACCAGCACCGCGAGCACGATGATCAGGCCCTTGACCATGCCTTGCAGGTACGGCGAGACGTTCATCAGGTTCAGTGCGTTGTTGAGGATGCCGAGGATCAGCACGCCGATGACGGTGCCGATGATCTTCCCGCGGCCGCCCGACATGCGCGTGCCGCCGATGATCACGGCCGCGATGGCGTCGAGTTCGTAGGCGAGGCCGGAGTTGGCCGACGAGATCGAGTTGAGGCGCGACGACTCGAGCACCGCGCCCAGCGCGGCGAGCCCGCCGCACAGCGTGTAGACGGCGAACTTCACGCCCGCCACCGGCAGCGCCGACAGGCGCGAGGCGCGTTCGTTGCTGCCCACCGCGTAGACGTAGCGGCCGAACACCGAGTGTTTCATCACGACGTGCAGCGCCAGCGCGGTGAGGCCGAAGAACCAGATGGGCGTCGCGAGGCCCAGCCACTGCGAGTTCGCGATGTCGCCGTAGGCGGCGTTGTCGTTCGACACGCTGCCGCCGTCGGCGATGTAGAGGATCAGCGAGCGCGCGGCCGCGAGCATGCCGAGTGTCGCGATGAACGACGGCAGGCGGCCCCACGTGACGAGCAGTCCGTTGACGGCGCCCGCCATCAGGCCGGTGGCGAGACCGGCGCCCACGCCGAGCCACGCGCTGTCCGTCATGCCGAGGGTCCACAGCGCCGCCCCGCCGGACAGGGCGAGCACCGCGCCGACCGACAGGTCAATGCCGCCGACGATGATGACGAGCGTCATGCCCAGCGCCACGATGCCGATCACGCTGACCTGGCGGACGATGTTGAGCAGGTTCTGCGGCGTGGCGAACTGCGGGCTCATGACGGCGGCGAACAGCACGACGGCCACGAGGGCGATCACGGCGCTGTAGTCGGCCCAGAGCCGGGTGCCGAAGTCGCGCCAGGGCGCGGTCGCGGGCCGGGGGATGGCGGCGGGAGTGGTCATGTGGATTCAGCGGAAAGGGTGGGAGCCGGCGCGCCGCCGACCCCCGTGGCACAACGGATCACGGTGTCTTCCTCGACCTGGGCGTTGGCGAGTTCGGCGACGATGCGGCCCCGGTAGAACACCAGCACGCGGTCGCACACCTGCTGCAGTTCGGGGATCTCCGCGCTCGAGACGACCACGGCCTTGCCCTGCCCGGCCAGGTCGCGGATCAGCGGGTAGATCTCGGCCTTCGCGCCCACGTCGACGCCCTGCGTGGGGTTGTCGAGCACGAGCACGGGCGCGCCGGTGGCGAGCCACTTGGCGAGGATCACCTTCTGCTGGTTGCCCCCCGACAGGCTCGTGATGGGGTCGTCGAGGCGGTGGAGCTTGATGCGCAGCCGCTCGCGCGCGGCCTGCGCGCGTTCGCGTTCGGCGCGCCCGTCGACCACGCCCCAGCGCGACACGGCCGACAGCGCGCTCACCGACTGGTTCTGCTGGATCGTCAGGTCCTTCAGGATGCTGCTTTCCTTGCGGTTGCGCGGCACGAGGCCGAGGCCCTGGCGAAGCGCCGCGCGCGGCGACCGCGGCGAACGCGCATGGCCGGCGATGCCGATGCGGCCCGCGTGGGGCGGCACGTTGCCGCACAGCGTGTCGATGAGTTCGGCGCGGCCGTCGCCCGCCAGCCCCGTCAGGCCGACGACTTCGCCGGCGCGGACGTGGAAGTCGATGCCGTGGACACCGGGCGCGTGCAGGCCCTCGACCGACAGCAGCGCCGCGCCGACCGCGTGCGGCACCGGCGCGCTGCGCGCCGCGAGGGTGGCGCCCACCATCGCGTCCGCGAGGCGGTGTTCGTCGGTGTCCGCGACGGCGCCGGTCGCCACGACCCGGCCGTCGCGCAGCACCGTGTAGCGGTCGCAGACCTGCGTCACCTCGCGCAGCTTGTGCGAGATGTAGATCATCGCGACCCCCTGGTCGCGCAACTGCCGCATGCACGCGAAGAGCAGCGCCACCTCGTGTTCGGCGAGTGCCGTGGTGGGCTCGTCCATGATGACGACCCGCGCGTCGAACAGCAGCGCGCGGGCGATCTCGACGAACTGCTTGTGGGCCGCATCGAGCGTGCCCACCAGCGTGTCCGGGCTCAGCCGCACGCCGAGGCGGTCCAGCACGTCGGCCGCACGCCGGCGCATGAGGCCGGCCTGCCGGAAGCCGGCGGTGCGCAGCTCGCGGCCGAGGAACAGGTTCTCGGCCACGTCGAGGTCGTTGATCAGGTTGAGTTCCTGGTGGATGAACGCCACCCCGGCGCGCTGCGCCTCGCGCGGCGTGCGCAGCGGTCGCACGTCGCCATCGATGGCGACCGTGCCCCGCGCCGGCGCCACCACCCCGCCCAGCACGTTCATCAGCGACGACTTGCCGGCGCCGTTCTCGCCCAGCAGGGCGTGGATCTCGGCGGGCGCCAGGCAGAGGTCGACGCCGTGCAGCACCTGCACGGGTCCGTACGAGACGGCGATGCCCCGCATGTCGAGGCGCGGCGTCGGGGAGGTGTTCATCCGGGAAGCCAGGAAAGCGGTTGCCCGCGCCTCAGTAGTTCGCCTTGGCGTCGTACAGCGAGGCCACGTTGCCGAACGTGACCGCGGTGGCGGGGATCGTGATGACCTTCTCCGCCGGCCGCTTGCCGCGCGCGACGTCGACCGCCACCTTGACGGCGTCCTTCACCATCAGCGGCGAGTAGACGAAGGTGGCCTTCATCATCGGGTCCTTGTCGGCGATGAGCTTGTAGACGGCCTTGCTGCCGCCGGCGCCGGTCACCACCTTGATGTCGGTGCGCTTGGCTTCGCGGATGGCCTGCAGCACGCCGAGGGCCATCTCGTCGTCGTGCGTGTAGACGGCGTCGATCTTCGGGTGCTGCTGCAGCACGTTCTGCATCACGTTGAGGGACTTCTCGCGCTGGAAGTCACCCGCCTGGCTGGCGATGACCTTGATGCCCGGGTAGGACTTGGCCACCGCGTCGCGGAAGCCCTGCGAACGCTGCACGGTCACGCTGGCCGGCACGCCGATGATCTCGACCACGCTGCCGCTGCCGCCCAGCGCCTGGCCGATGTAGGCCGCGGCGTTGGCGCCGATGCCGACGTTGTCGCCCTTGATCAGCGCGGCGTAGTCGTCCGTCTTGACCTCGCGGTCCACGATGATCAGCGGGATGTTCGCGGCCTTGAGCTTGGCGGCCGCGCGGGTCATCGCGTCGGTCTCGATCGGCAGCATCACGACCGCGCCCACCTTCTTCGCGATCAGGTCCTCGACGTCGTTGGTCTGCTTGTTCGGGTCGGCCGCCGTGGTCATCACGTGGCGCACGCCGCCGGCCTTCGCCTGGTCCTGGGCGTTCTTGATGATCGCGCCCATCCAGCCGTGCGTGGCGGACGGGAACGACATGCCGATGGTCACGTCCTGCGCGCTGGCCAGCTGCGGGGCGTGCAGACCGGCGACGAGGGCGAGCACGGGGGCGAGGGAGAAAAGGCGGCGCTGCATGGTCATCGTTCCTCGGTTCGGGAAGGGGTCGGGAGTGCACCGTGAACCGGCCGGCGGCACTCCTCGGGAATCGAACGGACCGAAGGGTAAGCGCTTTCCCAAATTGCCCGAATCCGGGTAAACACCACCTGAACTTTCGCGTCTTCACCCCGCTCTTGCGCAGGTGAAGGGGTGATAAGCTGTAGGAAAATATTTTCCCACCAGGCCGAACGTGAGCATCAAGAAACTTCCGTCGATCAACGCCGTCGCCGAACACGCCGGCGTGTCGATCGCCACCGTCTCGCGCGTGCTGAACAACAGCAAGCCGGTGGGCGAGGCCACGCGCCAGCGCGTCGAGGCGGCCGTGCTCGCCCTCGGTTTCCGGGCCAACGCGTTCGGGCGCAACCTCGCGCGGGCGCGCAGCAACCTGCTGCTCGTGCTCGTGCCGGACGTGGCCAACCCGTTCTACGGGCAGATCGTGCAGGGGGTGGAGACGGTGGCGCGCCAGCGCGGCTACAAGATCGTGCTGGCCGACACCTCGGGCGACGACGAGCCGCACCGCACCGGCCTCGACGCCGTGTACGACCGCCTCGCCGACGGCGTGATCAGCCTCGCGCACCTCGACGAGAGCGAACCCGTGCTGCAGGAGCTGCGGCGCGTGCCGTGGGTCGCGTGTTCGGAGTTCGTGCCGGACGCCAGCATGCCGTACGTCAGCATCGACCACCGCCAGGCGGCCATCGACGCGGTGCAGTACCTGCTGAACCGCGGCCACCGGCGCATCGCGCTGATCGCCGCGGACGAACGCTTCCGCTGGGCACGCCAGCGCCACGAGGGCTATGCCCTCGCGCTGGAACGGGCCGGCATCGCCGTCGACCCCGCGCTCGTGCGCATCGCACCGGGCACCGACTTCGCGATGGGCGCGCAGGAAGCCGGCGCCCTGCTCTCGCTGCAGTCGCCACCCACCGCCGTGTTCGCCGTGTCGGACACGCTGGCCATCGGCGCCATCAAGGCCTTCCGCCGCGCGGGCCGGCGGGTGCCGGACGACATCGCGGTGATGGGCTTCGACAACATCGCGCTGTCCGAGGTGTTCGAGCCCGGCCTCACCACCATCGGCCAGCCGATGCGCGAACTGGGCGCGGCGGCCACCGAGATGCTGCTGGACCGGCTCGAGGGCGGCGAGCCGGTGGCGCGCACGTTGCCGCACACGCTGCTGGTGCGGGAGTCGGCCTGACCGGTTTCAGAACCGGGTGACGGGCATCGTGTCGCTGGCAGGCGTGGGCGCGTACTTGCCCAGTTCCCACTTGGCGATCCCGTTGCGGTGCACCTCGTCCGGGCCGTCGGCGAAACGCAGCGTGCGCGCCTGCACGTAGAAGAACGCGAGCGGGAAGTCGTCGCACATGCCGCCGCCGCCATGGGCCTGGATGGCCCAGTCGATGACCTGGCAGGCGAGGCTCGGGGCCACCACCTTGATCATCGCGATCTCCGACTTGGCCACCTTGTTGCCCGCGACGTCCATCAGCCACGCGGCCTTCAGCGTCAGCAGGCGCGCCTGCTCGATGCGGCAGCGGGCCTCCGCGATGCGCTCCTGCGTCACGGTCTGCGCGCCGATGGCCTTGCCGAAGGCGACACGCGACGAGGCGCGGCGGCACATCAGCTCGAGCGCGCGTTCGGCCAGGCCGATCAGGCGCATGCAGTGGTGGATGCGGCCCGGGCCGAGGCGCCCCTGGGCGATCTCGAAGCCGCGGCCCTCGCCGAGCAGCACGTTGCCCACCGGCACGCGCACGTTCTCGTACACGATCTCGGCGTGGCCATGGGGCGCGTCGTCGTAGCCCATCACGTTCAGCGGCCGCACGATGCGCAGGCCGGGCGTGTCCGAGGGCACCAGCACCATGCTCTGCTGCGAATGTTTCGGCGCCTCCGGATCCGTCTTGCCCATCGTGATCAGCACCGCGCAGCGCGGGTCCGGCGCGCCGGAGATCCACCACTTGCGGCCGTTGATCACGTACTCGTCGCCCACGCGCTCGATGCGCATCGCGATGTTGGTGGCGTCGCTCGAGGCCACGTCGGGCTCGGTCATCGCGAACGCCGAGCGGATCTCGCCCGCGAGCAGCGGGGTGAGCCAGCGTTCCCGGTGTTCATCGGTGCCGTAGCGGGCGATGGTCTCCATGTTGCCCGTGTCCGGCGCGGAGCAGTTGAACACCTCGGAGGCCCAGGTGACGCGGCCCATGATCTCGGCCAGCGGCGCGTACTCGAGGTTGGTGAGACCGCCACCTTCCTTCTTCGCGATGGCGGCCGTGTCGTTCGGCAGGAACAGGTTCCACAGGCCTTCCGCGCGGGCCTTCTCCTTGAGCGCCTCGATCGTCTTCAGTGGCGTCCACCGCTTGCCGGCGTTCGTGTTGGCGATCAGTTCGTCGTTGTACGCGGCTTCGGACGGGTAGATGTGCCGGTCCATGAAGGCCTGCAGCCGTTGCTGGAGGTCCAGGGTCTTGGGAGAGAGGTCGAAGTCCATGGCGTGCCTTGCGGGGTGGGTGGAGACATCGGCACCGTACCAAGCGTTCGCCCGGATCCCTGTCGTGTCCGCGACTCCCGCCCCGCGACGGCGCGGCCCCTTGACCTGCGTCAGGCCGGACCGTCGCGGCCCGAGGCCCCGCGCCGGACGGCGCTGGGCGTCACGCCGAACCAGCGGCGGCAGGACCGCGTCAGCACCGACTGCTGCGACATCCCCAGCCGCGTCGCCACCTCGCCGAGCGGCAGGTCCACCTGCCGCAGCAGCCGCAGCGCCACCTCGCGCAGCACGTCGTCGCGAAGCCCGTCGAACGACACGCCCTCGGCCGCGAGCCGGCGCTGCAGCGACCGCGGGTGCATCGCGACCACCGCGGCCACCCGCTCCAGGCTCGCCCCGTCGCCGCCCACGCCGCCGAGCAGCGCCATGCGCACCGACGCGGCGACGCCGAGGCGGCGCGCGCCGACGTGTTCGTCGAGGTACCGCGTGGCCATGCCGCGCATGCGCTCGCTGGCCCGCGGCAGGCGCACGCGCAGCAGCGCGCGCGGCACCACCAGCGCCGCGCGGGGCTGGTGGAACAGCACGGGGGCGCCGAAACACCGCTGGTAGGCCGCGAGCGGCGCCGCGGGCGCGTGGGGCATGTGCACGGCCGTGAGCCGATAGCGCACGCCGCCCAGCATCAGGAGGCCGCGGTGGCCGCCGGCGAGCAGGAGGTCCCAGGACTGGGCCGCGCGGGGCAGCGGCAGGCCGCCCAACTCGTAGCAGAGCTCGACCTGCCCCCCTTCCGCGTGCAGGCACGTGATGGCGAGACCCTGCTGGTGCACCGAGAGGTAGCGCGACGCGAGGTCGATCGCATCGCCCACCGTGCCGGCGTTCTGGATGGCGATGGCGACCGGGCCCAGCACGCCCATGTCCTGCACCTGGGCCAGGCGCAGGCCGAAGTCGGGGCAGCGCAGCGCGCGGGCCGTGGCCTCGAGCAGGCGCACGAGCGACGGCACCGGCACCAGCGCCTCCTCGTCGTCGAGCACCCCCGCCAGGCCCTCGGCGGCGAGCAGCGGCGACGGGTCGCCGCCCAGCTGCGTGACCAGGTCATCGAACCCGCGGAGGCTGGCGGCCCGTACTTGCGACATGTCGCGTAGGGTCAAATTTTTGTCGCGTTCCGTCAATTCGGGAAAGCCCGCCGGAATCACCATCGTGGCCACGACAGCCCTGCGATCGACACCATGACGGAACGCTCGACACCCCCCTCCCCCTCGCACCAGGACGTGATCATCGTCGGCGCCGGCCTGTCCGGCATCGGCGCCGCGTACGCCCTCCAGAAGCACGCCCCGCGCAAGCGCTACCTGATCCTCGAGGGCCGCGAACGCAGCGGCGGCACGTGGGACCTGTTCCGCTATCCCGGGGTGCGGTCCGACACCGACATGTTCACGCTCGGCTACGCGCACCGGCCGTGGACGCGGCCCGAGACGATGGCCGCCGGCGCGGACATCCTGCAGTACGTGCGCGACGCGGCGCGGGAGTACGGCATCGAGCCGCACATCCGCTACGCGCAGCGTGTGGTGCGCGCCAGCTGGTCGAGCGCGGACGCCCGCTGGACGCTCGAGGTGCACGACGGCACGACCGGCCGCCCGGTGGTGTTCACCTGCGACTTCCTCTACCTCTGCAGCGGCTACTACGACTACGCCGAGGGCTTCCAGCCCGACTTCCCCGGCCGCGACCGGTTCGCCGGCCAGGTGGTCCACCCGCAGGCGTGGCCCGAGGGCCTCGACTACGCCGGCAAGCAAGTCGTGGTGGTGGGCAGCGGCGCGACGGCCGTGACCCTCGTGCCGTCGATGAGCCGCCAGGCCGCGCACGTCACGATGTTGCAGCGTTCGCCCACCTACATCGCGACGCTGCCCGGCACCGACGCGTTCGCCACCACGGTGCGCCGCTGGCTGCCGCGGATGCTGGCCCACCGCGTCGCGCGCGGCAAGAGCATCGTCATGGGCGCCCTCTTCTACCGCCTGTGCCGACGCCGCCCCGAGTTCGCGAAGAAGCTGCTGCGCGAGGGCGTGAAGCGCCAGCTGCCGACCGGCTTCGACGTCGACGCCCACTTCAAGCCCCGGTACGAGCCGTGGGACGAGCGTGTGTGTTTCGTGCGCGACGGCGACCTGTTCACGTCGATCCGCAAGGGCAAGGCGTCCGTCGTCACCGACCGCATCGCGCACTTCACCGAGGACGGACTGGCCCTGGAATCGGGCCGCACGCTGAAGGCCGACATCGTGGTCACGGCCACGGGCCTCAAGCTCAAGGCGTGTGGCGGCATCGCGCTGGAGGTCGACGGCCGCCACGTCGACATCGGCAAGACCTTCGCCTGGCGCGGCCTGATGCTGAGCGGCGTGCCCAACCTCGCGTTCTGCACCGGCTATACCAACGCGTCGTGGACGCTGCGGGCCGACCACGTCTCCCGCTTCGTCGCGCGCCTCGTCACCACGATGGACCGGCGCCGCGCGCGCATCGTCGTGCCCACCTGCGACGAACACGCGATGCAGGCCGAACCGCTGATCGGGCTGCGGTCGGGCTACGTGCAGCGGGGCGCCGCGCTGTTCCCCAAGCAGGGCACGGAAGCACCCTGGCGCATGGCGCAGAGCTGGTGGCGCGACCTGTTCGACCTCCGCCTGCGGCCCCTGCGCGACCCGCACCTGACCTTCGCCCGCGATGCCGGCTGGGCCGACACCCACACCTCGGAGGCACGATGAAGGCCGTCGTCTGCCGGAACGCCGAACTGCGCGTCGAGGACCTGCCCGACCCTGTGCCCGGCCGCGGCCAACTGCTCGTGAAGGTGCTGCGCTGCGGCATCTGCGGGTCGGACCTGCACGTGCGCCGGCACTGCAACCACTGGGGCGCCACGATGGTGGCCAGCGGCTACACCGCGCTCACGGACACCAACCAGCCCGTGGTGTTCGGCCACGAGTTCTGCGCCGAGGTGGTCGACCACGGCCCGGGCACCCGCAGGAAGCTCGCGCCCGGCACGCGCATCGTGGCCCCGCCGCTACTGCGCCGCGGGCGCGAGATCGACATGATCGGGCTGTCGACCCACACCACCGGCGCGTACGCCGAGCTGATGCTCGTCGAGGAGGCGATGGCGATGCCGGTGCCCAACGGCCTGTCGGCCGAACTCGCGGCCCTGACCGAACCCATGGCGGTGGCCTGGCGCGCGGTGCACCGCGGCGACGTGTCGCGGCGCGACGTCGCGGTGGTGGTCGGGTGCGGGCCGGTCGGGCTCTCGGTCATCGCGCTGCTGAAGTCCCGCGGGGTCGAGAAGATCGTCGCCAGCGACTACTCGCCGGTCCGCCGGCGGCTGGCCGCGGCCTGCGGCGCCCACGTCACCGTCGACCCCGGTGAAGCCTCGCCCTATGCGCACTGGGGCCCGGGCCGCTACCCGATGGACATTCCCGACGTGCTGAAGCTGTCGGTGGGCGCGATGGAAAAGCTGCAGCGGCTGCCGCTGCCTTGGTGGTGGACCTTCCGGGCCCTCACGCGCCTCGCCGGCGAACCGCGCGGGCCGGTGGTGTTCGAGTGCGTGGGCGCGCCGGGCGTGCTGCAGGGCGTGATCGACGGCGTGCCGCCGTTCTCGCGCATCGTGGTCGTGGGCGTCTGCATGCAGACGGACCACATCGAAGGGTCGTCCGCGATGAACCGCGCGGTCGACATCCGCTACGCCGCCGGCTACTCGCCGCTCGAGTTCCGCGACACGCTGCACCACATCGCGGAGGGCCGCGCGGACTGCTCGCCGCTGCTCACCGGCACGGTCGGGCTGGACGGCGTGGACGCCGCGTTCGACGCGCTCACCGACGCGGGGCGCCACGCCAAGATCCTCGTCGATCCGGCGAGCGACCGCCTCCTGCCCTGAACCGCGCGTCGCGCGTGCCCCACCCCAGGAGAGCCCCATGAGAGCAGCGACGGTGGCGATGTGCTCGAACGACACGACCCTGCCGACCCAGGGAGTGCTCGTGCTGCTGGACCTGCTCGAGGCGGACGGGATCGCCGCGCGCGACGTCCTGGCCGGCACCGGCCTGGACCGCGACGACCTGCAGCGCCCGCCGGCGCGGCTGTCGTACCCGCTGCTGCTGCGGATCGCCGCCAACGCCGCGTCGCTGTCGGACGATCCCCTCGTCGGCGCGCGGGCCGGCCTGCGCATGACCATCTCCGACTGCGGCGTCTTCGGCTTCGCGCTGCTCACGAGCCCGACCCACCACGACGCGAGCCTGCTGCTGCTCGACTACCAGCGCGCGCTGAACCCGCTGTTCCGGCTGTCGTTCGACCGGGACCCGCGTCGGGGCACCTGGACGGTCGATCCGGCGTTCTCGCTGGCGGAGACACACGCGCATCGCCTGCTCCTCGAGTTCCAGCTGGCGGCGCTGGCCGGCGTCGTGAACGACCTGCACGGCGGCGGTCCGCGCATCGGATGTTTGCACCTGGCCGGCGAGGCGCCTCCCCATGCCGAGGCACTGGCGGACCTGCTCGGCGGCGAGGTCTCGTTCGGTGGCGCCCGGAACCAGTTGAGCCATCCCGCGTCGTTCCTGGACCGGCCGATGCCGCTGGCCAACCCGATCACGCACGACACCCTGCGCGCGATGTGCGACCAGGTCCTGCTCGGGCTTCCGGAGATGGGCGAGGTCTCGGGCATCGTGAAGAAGCTGCTGCTCAGGGAGCTGCCGCGCTACGCCGACATGGAGGCCATGGGCCGCGCGCTCGCGATGAACACCCGCACCCTGCAGCGCAAGCTGGAGGCCGAAGGCACGTCGTACCGCAAGCTGCTGGCGCAGGCGCGGCTGCGCTGCGCCATCGACTACCTGCGCAACACCCGGCTGACGATCGAGGAGATCTCCGAGCGCCTGGGCTACAGCGACTCCGCGAATTTCCGCCATGCCTTCATGCGGTGGGCCCACAGCACGCCGCAGGCCTTCCGCCAGGCCGGGACCGCCCTGCCGACGCAGGGCGAGTGAGGCGGACGGTCAACGCTCCGCGGGGCGTCGCGTCACCCACCCCATCAGCAACGCCGCCACGACCAGCAGGGCCGCGGCGAGGTACAGGCCCCCCGAGAGGGATCCCGTGTGCGTCTTGATCGCCCCGATCGCGACGGGGCTGACGAGCCCGCCGCAGTTCGTGAGCGTGCTGATCAGCGCGATGCCGGCGGGCGCCTCCTCGGCCGACAGCCGGCTCGTGCTCTCGGCCCAGAAGATCGGGATGGCGGCCACCGCGCCGCAGGTCGCCAGCGTGAAGACGAAGACCAGCGTGGGAATGCTGCCCTGGTCCATCGCCCAGGCCCCCGCGAGGAAACCGATGGCGCTCAACACCACCGCCGCGCAGAAGTGCCCGCGCCGCTCGCCGCGCAGGTCGGACCGCCGGCAGTACAGCACCATGAAGATCGCCGCCGCGAGGTTCGGGACCAGGATGTAGAGGCCGACCTTCTGCACGTCGGCGACCCCCAGGTCCCGCAGCATCGACGGCGCCCAGAAGCTCAGGAAGTACACGCCGAACACCACCATGAACCCGATGAGCGACAGCACGTAGACCCGCGGGTTGCGGAGCGCGCGGCCCAGGCCGGCGCGGGGCGTGGCGGGGTGGTCGTCGGCATCCTGCGCCAGGCTCCGGGCCACGATCGACTTCTCGCGTTCGCTCAGCCATGCCGCCTGCGCCGGGCTGTCGCTCAGCAACGCGTAGAGCACGAAGCCGAAGGCCACGCTGGGCAACCCCTCCAGCAGGAACATCCACTGCCAGCCGTCCCAGCCATGCACGCCGTGCAGGTTCTTCATGATCCAGCCGGACAGCGGGCCGGTGACGATCGCCGCCGCCGACGTCGCCATGATGAACCACGACACGGTGCGCGCGCGGCGCTCGCGCGGGAACCAGAAGGTCATGTAGAGCACGATGCCGGGGAAGAACCCCGCCTCGAACACACCCAGCAGGAAGCGGGCGACGTAGAAGTGCGTGGGGGTGGTGACGAACATCGTGGCGGCCGACACGAGGCCCCACAGCACCATGATGCGCAGGAACGTGCGCCGCGCGCCGAGGCGCTTCAGCACGAGGTTGCTCGGCACCTCGAACAGCGCGTAGCCCACGAAGAAGATGCCGGCCGCGAGGCCGTAGACCGCGTCGCCGAAGCCCAGCGCCCCTTCCATCTGCAGCTTCGCGAAGCCGACGTTGGACCGGTCCATGTAGTTCAGCATGAACCCGATGAACAGCAGCGGGACGATCCGCAGCGTGATCTTGCGGTAGACCGCGTCCAGCTCGGTGGGGGCGGCGTGCCGCGACAGCGTCGCCGGCGGGGAAGTCGTCGAGTTCATGCGTCTGACCATCGTGGGAAAGACGGCAGGGTACGAACGCACGCCGCCGGCGAACAGGTTCCGACACGACGCGCACGGTGCTTTCCCGACAGGAGCGGGGTAAGTCCCTAGGCCAAGGGGGCGTGGGCGACGGGACGTCGGCGAGCCCCCGATCCCCGATGAAACACCACGCCGCCTGAAACTGTGACTTGCGGGTCGCGCCGTATCCGCCGGAGGCCTCGATCCCTAGCATTCGTTCACCAGTCGAAACGCATTCGGCTGTCGATCCCAACCCCTCAAAGGAACCCTCGTGAAAGTCGCGATCTTCATTCTCTCGGACGCCCATGCGGGCGAAGAAGCCCTCGGCCGCCTGTTCAACGGCCTGGCCACCGCCTACGACTTCCAGCAACGCGGCACGGAAGTCGCCGTCTACTTCCAGGGCACCGGCACGCGCTGGGCCGGCGTCGTGAAGCAGCCGGACCACCCCGTGCACGGCCTGTTCACCGCCGTGCAGGACAAGGTCAAGGGTGTGTCCGCCGGCTGCGCGGTCGTTTTCGGCGCGACCGACGACGCGGTGAAGAACGGCTTCGACCTGGTCACCGGCAACAGCGTGCCGGGCACGGCGGGCCTGCCGAGCATCGGCGAGCTGATGGCGGACGGTTTCACCGTGCTGACCTTCTGAGCCCGGCTCACCGGCCGATCCGTTCCGACCGCAGTCGCTCCGCGAGCAGCTCGATGAAGTTCCGGACCTTCGACGACCCGAACCGGGTCTCCCGGTGAAGCAGATGGACCGGCAGCGCGTCGCCCGGAAAATCGGCCAGGACCGGCGTGAGCGCGCCGGTCCCGAGCTGTTCCTTCAGCTGGTAGGACGGCAGGTAAACCACGCCCATGCCCAGCACCGCGGCCGCGATGGCGGCGTCGCTGCCCGTGAAGCCGCACGCGGGCTTGAGCCGGACGGCCATCGAGGACGGGCCCGTTCCGAACCGCCAGACGACGTGCTGCGCCGAGACGTCGGTGGCGATGATCCGGTGCCGCTGCAGGTCGCCCGGTCGTTCGGGACGACCCGCGCGGGACAGGTAGCCCGGCGACGCGCAGGCGATGCGCCCGACTTCGCCGACCTTGAGGGCCTTCATGCCGGAGTCCGGCAGCTGCCCGATGCGCACGGCGATGTCGAAGCCCTCGTCGATGAGGTTCACGGTGCGGTCCACGAACGTCGCAGACACCGCCATGTCGGGGTACCGGCGCAGGTAGTCCGAGATGCCGGGGACCACGAAGAGGCGGCCGAACAGCACGGGCGCGGTCACGCGCAGCGTGCCCCGGCTCACGCGGTTCGCATCCGAGACCGCGGCCTCCGCTTCCTCGATCAGCCGGAGGATCTCGCGGGCGTCGTCGAGGTAGCGCAGGCCGGCGTCGGTCAGCACGACCCGGCGCGTCCGGCGGTCGAGCAGGTGGGCGCCCAGGCGGCTTTCCAGCGCCTGGATGGCCCGGGTCACCGCGGCCGCGGACAGGTCGAGCTTCCGCGCCGCGCCGGCGAAGCTCAGTTCGTCGCAGAGGGCCACGAACACGGTCATCAGGTGGATGTCGTCCACGACGGGTCCTCCGACGCAATGCAACTCAGGAAAAGATCATGAAGGAAAACCGGTTCCACGAAGGCGAACTCCTGGCGCAACGGAACGCCAACGAGTCCGCCATCGCCGCCCGCAACGGCGCGAGCGTCGGCGACACCATCGTCCGTGGGGCGCTCGGGTTCGTGCGCCAGCAGAGCGCGCTGTACGCGGGGAGTGTCGATGCGCAGGGGCATGTCTGGGCATCGATCCTGTGGGGCGAACCCGGATTCCTCCAGCCGAGCGAGGACGCCACGACGCTGGTGGTCAACCTGTCGAAGGTGGCGAGGCAGCCCCACGACCCGTTGTGGGAGAACCTGCGACGGGACGCCCGGCTCGGTTTCCTGCTGCTGGACCTGCAGACGCGCAAGCGCCTGAAGGTCAACGGCGACGCGCACCTCGACGGCGACACCCTCACCATCGACGTCACCGAGTCCGTCCCCATCTGCCCGCGCTACATCCAGCGCCGCACGGTCGCGCTGCCCGAGCCCGCGCGGGCCGGGATGCCCGCGACGCGCCGGGAAGGCGTCGACGTCGACCCGGCGCGCGCCGAGCTGATCGGCCGGTCGGACACGTTCTTCCTCGCGTCCGTGCACGAGACCCACGGCGCGGACTGCTCGCACCGCGGCGGCCCGCCGGGCTTCGTGCAGGTGCTCCCCGGCAACGTGCTGCGGATCCCCGACTACAACGGCAACAGCATGTTCAACAGCTTCGGGAACTTCCTGCTGAACCCCGAGGCCGGGCTCGTGTTCCCCGACTACGAACACCGGCGCGTGCTGCAGCTGAGCGGCACGGTCCAGGTGTTCTGGGACCAGCCCGATGCCGCGGACGCCACGGGTGGCACCGGCCGGTTCTGGGAATTCAAGGTGGCGCGCTGGGTCGAGACCGAGCTGCCGGCCAGCCTCGAGACCCGCTTCATCGATGCGTCCCCCTTCCTGCCCTGAGGTGCCGGAACCATGCAGCTGCGTGTGATCCATGCCGAAGCGCTGACCCCGTCCATCCGCCTGCTGCGGCTGGCCCGTGTCGACCACGAACCGCTGCCGGCGTTTTCGCCCGGGGCCCACGTGGAGGTCCAGGTGCCGCTGGGCGACGGCGACGTGCTCCGGAAGTACTCGCTGGTGTCCGACGGCGACGTCCGGTCCCACTGCGAGATCGCCGTCAAGCGCGCCACGAACGGCGGCGGCGGCTCCGCCTTCCTGCACGACGTGCTGGCGGTGGGCGACACGCTGGAGGTGTCCGAGCCGATCCACGCGTTCGACCTCGCGCCGCAGGGCACGCACCACGTCCTCGTCGCGGGCGGCATCGGCATCACGCCCATGCTCGGCATGGCGTCGCGCCTGAAGGAGTCCGGCGCCTCGTACGAGCTGCACTACACGGGCGCGAGCGCCGGCGACATGGCCTTTCGCGAATCCCTGCTGCAACAGCACGACGCGCGGATGCAGCTGTACGTCACGCGCGGCGACGACGCCCGGCGGCTCGACGTCGACGCGCTGCTGGCCCGCCACGCGGGCGACGGCGACACGCACCTGTACGTGTGCGGCCCGGGTTCGCTCATCGACGCGGTGCGCCTGCGCGGCGAAGCCCGCGGCATCGGCCGCCGGCGGATCCACTTCGAGAGTTTCGGCCCCGCGTGGGGTCCGACGGACGGCACGGTCCGGCTGGTGATGTCGGAGTCCGGCATCGAACTGGACGTGGCGCCCGGCACCACGCTGCTCGACGCCATGGAGGCCGCGGGCGCGTGGATCCCGTCCGACTGCAAGCGGGGCGAATGTGGCGCGTGCATCGCCAGCTACAGCGGCGGCCGCCCGCTCCACCGCGACCACTGCCTGACCGAGGCACAACGCGAACATTCGATGTGCCCGTGCGTGTCCTGGGCGTCGCCCGACGAGGTGCTGACGCTGCAACTCTGACCTCCGCTCAATCGGCACACGCGGCCGACAGGTGGTCGACGAGCAGCTCGACGAACGCACGCACCTTGGAGGACGCCCCGCCGCCGTGGACCACGTGGATGGGCCACGGCGCCTCCTCATGGTCGGCCAGCACGACCTCCAGGCGGTGGTCCGCCACGTGCGACGCCACCTGGTACATCAGCAGCCGCGCGATGCCGACCCCGAGGGTCGCGGCCGTCACCGCCGCGTCGTTGCCCGTGACGACGAGCGTCGGCTCGAAGGGCACGCTCATCGGGCCCGCCGGCGTGCGGAACGACCACTCGGGCGTGGGCGACGTGCCGAGGGCCTGGACGATCGCGTGGCCCGCCAGTTCCGCGGGATGGGTCGGTCGGCCGCGGGCCGCGAGGTACCCGGGCGAGGCGCACAGCACCCGCCGCATCGACCCCACCCGGACGGCCTCCGCGTCCGCCACCTGCACGTGCCCGATGCGGACCGCGACGTCGATGCCCTCGTCGGCCAGGTCCACGACCCGGTCGAGGAAGTAGCCCGAGACGGTCATCGCGGGGAACTGCTCGAGGTAGTTCGCGATGCACGGCATCACGTGGGAGACCCCGAACAGCGACGGCGCCGTCACGTTCAGGTGGCCGCGTGTCGCGCTCTGCGTGCCGCCGGCCGCCTCGTGCGCCTCGCCCATCTTCGCCAGGATCTCGCGCACGTGGTCGAGGTAGCGGTGCCCCACCTCCGTCAGGCGCACGCTGCGGGTGGTCCGCAGCACGAGCTTGACGCCCAGGTGTTCCTCGAGGCCCGCGATGGTCCGGGACATCGTGGCCGGCGACGTGCCCAGGCGGCGCGCCGCGGCCGCGAAGTTCTGCTCCTCGGCCACGGCCACGAAGGCCGTCATTCCGTGCATGCGGTCCATGGTCGTCAGGCCCCGTCGCGCGCCAGGAAGGTCTCGACGGCACGGTTGAAGCGGTCTGGCGATTCGAGGTACGGCAGGTGGCCGCAGTCGTCGAACACCTCCGACGTGCAGTCGGGGATCGCGGCCTGCAGCACCTCGTGGCAGTACGCCGGCACGAGCCCGTCCCTGCCCCCGCGGATCAGCAGCGTGGGGCACGCGACGGCCGCGGCCTCCTGTCGCTGGTCGTGGTCCAGGATCTCCTGGAACAGGGTGCGGACGTGGGCCGCGTCCAGCGTGTCGAGCGAACGCATGAACCCCCGGTGGATCCGGGTGCCCTCCGGGATCGCCATGCGGTCCAGCAACTCGGTGGCCCACGCCACCTTGCCTTCCGCGCCGCGCACCAGCACGTCGTACAGGGCCACGCGGCTCGTGTGGTCCGCCGGATCGAGGTGGAGGCAGGTGTTGACCGCGACGAGCGCGCTCACCCGTGCCGGCCACCGGGCCGCGACCTCGATGCCGACCCGCGCGCCCTTCGCCAGCCCGACGAGGGCGCACCGGTCGATGCGCAGGTGGTCGAGCAGGGCCAGGACGACCCGCCCGTACCCGGTGAACGGGATGTCCTTCCCGCCCGACTTGCCGTGCCCCGGCAGGTCGACGCAGATCACGCGCCGGCGGGTCGCGAAGTACTGGCGCTGGTACGTCCAGTTCAGCGCGTTGCCGCCGAGGCCGTGCAGCAGGAGCAGGGCCTCGCCCTGGCCGTCGTCGGAAAAATGGATCTCATGGCCGTCAAACAGGAAGAACATGTCGCCTCGACTCCGGGTTCGGTCCGGCCTGCACGATACGCCCCATCCTGCAATCCGTGGTTCAGGCGCATCGTTCCCCGAGACGCAACGCGTGGAAACCGCCGCCCGCGAAAGACTCCGTTTCATCCGGCGCAAGCCAGGCGGAAAACGCAGCGCGGGATTTTCCGGATGGCCATAAAAAAGCATGACCGTCTACATTTCAACCGCCTGCGCAGGAAGTCCATCACCGGGCGTCCTGTCGACTGAGCACATTACAAGACAGGAGACTCCCGATGACGACCTTCCGACGCCGCACGGCGTTGCGCGCGCTGCTGCCCGCCCTGGCCTTGCTGGCCCTGGGCGCCGACGCCACCGCCAGCACCATCACCCAGAACGCCTCGTGGACCGTGGATCGGTCCCTCACCACGACGAAGTACCGCGTCGTGGCGTACGGCGACTCGATCTTCGCCGGCTTCAACACCGGCATCACCAGCGTGGCCAAGTACCCCGGCCCCACCGTGCAGGCCGAGTACCTGTCCGCGCTGTGGAAGGCCGACATCGAGAGCATCCGCCGCACCAAGTCCGGGGCGCTGGCGAAGGACATCTACGAGAACAAGATCGTCGCCGAGCGCGCCTACATGCAGAACAGTTCGACCCGCGTGGTCGCGTTCGAGATGTGCGGCAACGACGGCCTGCAGAACCGGTCCGACTTCGACGGCCAGACGGGCACCTGCAGCTACACCAAGCTGGAAGCCGGCACCGAGAGCTGCCGCACCCACGTGGCCAAGGCGATGGACTACATCAACGCCAACGCGTACTCGGGCGTGAAGGTGAAGATCATCTCGAACCTGCACTACCCCGGCCTCGACCGCTACAACAAGACCAGCAGCTGCAAGGACGCCAGCACCGGCAAGGGCGTCAACGTCTCCGAGATGATGCTGGGCTACGCCGCCCGCGTGAACTGGCTGATGGGCGACTACGCCCGCCAGAAGGGCTTCGTGTACGTCGACAGTTTCGCCATGTACCACGCGGCCGACTACGACACCAACGGCGACGGCCTGGTCGACTCCGAGGCCATCAAGTACGTGCCGGGCGAAAGCGAGGCCTCCTACGTCACCCGCATCACCAAGACCCTGCGCTCGACGATCAAGGACGCCAACCTGAAGAAGATCACGGCCAGCACGACGTACGACTACATCCAGTCGGACGACACGCACCCGACCTTCACCGGCGGCAGCGTCTCCACGGGCCTGACCGGCACGGCCACGGGCTCGGCGGCGCCGCGCTACACGACGTTCACCAACGGCAAGAGCGCCATCTGGGACCGCTACGCCCACGAGCGCACCGGCTGGGCGATGTCGGTGGGCAACCCGACGGCGCCCTGAACCAGGGGGCGCGTCGATGAACGGGCCGGTGCCGGTCCACGAACGAGGGTCGTTCCGGCCCTCGTTCGGGCTCCTGCTGCTGGCGTTGTGCACCGTGGGCGGCGGGCTGTACTGGCTGACGCTGCCCACGACGCCATCGCCCGCGGTGACCGCGTCCGCCCCGCGGGCCGACGGGCCGGTGTCCACCGAGGTGGCGCCGGTCCGGGTGCAGGCCGCGGCATCGGCGACGACCGCGCTCGTGGCATCGACCGCGCCACGGGCCGGGCCGGCCGTGTCGGCCGTGCAGGAGGCCGACGGCGACCTCACCCCCGACCTGCGCAGCTACCTCAACCCCGGTGAACAACCGACGATGAGGGAGGTGCTCGACCGCCTGCATGCGGCGGGCGTGCACACCGGCATCGGCGCGTTCAGCCCGCCCGACACCCGCCCCAACCTCGTGGGGCTCGCGGTGCCCGCCGACTTCGTGCTGCCCGACGGCTACGTGCGCCACTTCCAGACCACCGACGACGGCCAGGACATCGAACCCATCCTGATGTACGCCCCCGACCGCGAGATCCTCGACGCCACCGGTCGTCCCGTCGCGATCCCCGCGGACCGGGTCGTGCGGCCCGAGCAGGCGCCGCCCGGGTTGCCGCTGCGCCGTGTGGTGATCCCCTCTCCCGTCGCACCCGACAAGTGACCATGCCCTCCTTCCTTTCCCGGCCCGGCGTCCGCCTGGCGGCCGGCGTGCTGGCCAGCGCCGTGCTGGCGGGCTGCTATGCACGCGGCGCCTGGGCGTTCGGCTTCCTCGCCCTCGTCCCCTGGTTGCGCACGCTCGACACGAACCGTTCCTTCGCGGGCGCCTTGCTGGGCGGATGGCTGATGTCCGTGGCCTTCACGGCGGCGGCGTTCGCCTGGTTCGGCACGGCGATCGGTGGCTACGCGCAGATCGGCACGGCCGCCGGCATCGCGGTGCTGCTGCTGGCCGCGCCGCTGCTGCAGCCGCAGTTCATCGCCTTCGCGCTCATGCGCCACGCCGCGGGGCGCTCGCACGGCGCGTGGCTGCGCGCGCTGGCGGCGGTGTCGGCCTGGGTGGCGGTGGAATGGGGGTTCCCGAAACTGCTGGGTGACACGCTGGGCTACGGGCTGTACCCGTCCGCCCTTCTCCGCCAGGGCGCCGACGTGGGCGGCACGGCCGGGCTCACCGTGATGCTGCTGCTCGCGAACGAAGCGTTCGCCGCGGCCCTCGCGCGCCGTTCCGACGGCACGCGCGCCGTGGCCGCGCCGCTGGGCCTGGCCGCCGTGGTGCCGCTGGTGCTCGCGGGGTATGGCTTCCTCGCGCTCTCGCGGCTCGCCGACCTGCCCGCGCCCGCCGAGCGACCAATGCGCGTGGGGCTCGTGCAATCGAACATCGTCGACTACGACCGGCTGCGCCGCGAGAAGGGCGCCGAGGCCGTGCTGCGCGAGGTGCTCGACACGCACTACGCGATGTCGTACGACGCGATCGAACGGCAGCACGCGGACGCGGTGCTGTGGACGGAGACCGTGTACCCGCTGACCTTCGGCCACCCGAAGACCGAGGCCGGCGCCGAACTCGACCGCGAGATCGTCGACATCGTCCGCGCCGCGGGCGTGCCCTTCGTGTTCGGCACGTACGACACCGACGACGACGGCGAGTACAACGCCGCCGCGTTCGTCGACCCGACCGTGGGCCCGCTCGGCTTCTACCGGAAGACGCGCCTCTTCGCGTTCACCGAGTACGTGCCCGCGTGGCTCGACGGACCGACGCTGCGTCGGCTGCTGCCCTGGGCCGGCGCCTGGAAACCCGGCAGCGGCGCGCGTGTGTTCCCGCTGCGCCTGAAGGACGGGCGCGAGGTACCCGTGATGCCGCTGATCTGCCTCGACGACGTCGACACCGGCCTCGCGATCGACGGCGCGCGGCTGGGGGCACAGGCGATCGTCACGATGTCGAACGACGCCTGGTTCACCGCCGACCCGCTCGGCATGGACATGCACCGGACGGCCGCGGCGTTCCGCAGCATCGAAACCCGCCTGCCGCAGTTCCGGGTCACGTCCAACGGCCACAGCACCGCCATCGACCCCACTGGCCGCATCACCGCCGGCTCGAACGTGGGCGAACGCACGCTGGTGATCGGCGACCTGCCGGTGGGCGAGCCCCCGGTCACGCTGATGGTGGCCTGGGGCGACTGGGTGGGTCGCGCGGCCGCGGTGTTCCTCGTGCTGCTGGCCGTGGCCGCCGCGTTCCATGCGTGGCGGCCCCGTCGCGACGACGAGGTCCCCGTGGCCGACGCCTTGCCCGCCACCGTCGCCGTGCTGCCCCCGCTCGCACGCGCCCTCGCCGGCGCGCTGCGCACCGTCGCGCGGGGCGGCCTGCTGTGGATGGCCGCAGCGTTCCTCGTCGGCGACGGCTCGGTGCCGTCCAACACGCTCGCGCTGATCCGCCTCTTCACCACGCTGTGCCTCGTGCCGGAGCTCGCCGCCTGGCTCGTGCTGCGCGCGTTCACGGCGCGCGCCACGCTGGCGTCGGGCGCCCTCGTGCTGACACGCGGTGCGCAACGCCTCGTGTTCCCCGTGGCCGACGTCGCCGAGGTCACGCCCTGGCGCCTGCCGATCCCGGCCGCCGGGGTGTCGCTGCGGACGGTGTCGGGCCAGCGCCTCCACCTCACCCATGCCGACCCCGCCGCGCTGGTCCGTGCGGTGGCCCCCGGCACGGCGGCGCGGGCCACCCGCGCGTTCACATCCGCCCGGCGCGGCGGGCTCGACCACCCGCTGGTGAAGTTCGCGGGCCTGTCGTTCGTGCTCGCCGTGCCCGCCTTCGTGCTGCACCAGAACATCAACTTCGGCGAACCCTTCGGCGAGTACCACGCCTACGGCGTCGGCGCCTGGCTCACCGGCTTCGCGCTCTGGTGGGCCTCGTGGGCCATCGGCGTGGTGGTGACGGCCGCAGCGCTGCGTGCCGTGACCGAGGCCGGCACGCTGCTGAGCGTGGCGGCACGGCCGGAGGCCGCCCTCGCCGTTCGAAGCGCGCTCGAACGCCTCGCGCTCGCCGTGCTGTACCTCGGCATGCCGGCGTGGCTGGCGTTCAGGATCTACGGGGGCTGAGCCCCGTAGATCCCTCGAACTTCAGCGGCCCTCGTTCAGGCATCCGGATCGTCAGTTGCCCAGGATCACCTTGAGGATCAGCTCGTTGCTGTTGTTGGCGGTGCTGTCCTTGTCGCCCTGGTTGCTCGTCATGAGCCACAAGCCCCCGTCGCGCGTGGGCTCGGCCGTGCGGATGCGCCCGTAGGTGCCGCGGAAGAGCTCCTGCGTGTTGGTGAGGCCCGTGCCGCTGATCACGTGGCGGTAGACACGTTCACCGCGCTGGCAGGCCACGTAGAGCACGTCGCGCACGATCGCGATGCCGCTGCACGAGGCGTCGGCCGTGCTGTACGTGCGCTTCGGCGCGATGTAGCCCGCGGTGCCGCACCCACTGCCGCTTCGGGACACGGTGCCCTCGCAGGCGGGCCAGCCGTAGTTGCCGCCCTTCTCCACCAGGTTCGTCTCGTCCTGCGAGCCGTCGCCGAATTCCTGCTGCCACAGGCGGCCCTGCGAGTCGAAGGCCAGGCCCTGCGGGTTGCGGTGGCCGTAGCTCCACACGTAGTTGCCGAACGGGTTGTCCGACGGACGCGTGCCATCGGGGTTCATCCGCAGGATCTTGCCGGCCAGGTTGTTGATGTCCTGCGCATAGGCCCCGTTCTGCGCGTCGCCGGTGGCGACGTACAGCTTGCCGTCCGGACCGAACCGCAGGCGCCCGCCGTTGTGGAACTTGTTGCGCCCGATGCCGCTCAGCAGCACCTGGTGCGTGCTCGCATCCAGCGCCCCGTTGCGGTACTGCATGCGCACCACGCGGTTGTCGGTGGGTGAGGTGTGGTGGATGTAGAGCCATGGGTCGCCGGCAGGGAAGTTCGGCGTCACCGCCAGGCCCATCAGCCCGCCTTCGCCGTCGGTGCCCTGCACGTTCGGCACCTTGCCGATGACGGTCTTCTGGCTGGTGCCCGGGTTGAGCAGCACGACCTCCTGTGCGTCCCGGCGGGTGTAGATGATGTTGCCGTCGGGCAAGGTGATCAGGCCCCAGGGCAGGTCGGTTTCGGTGGCCACCTGCTGCACGGCGCACACGGCGCTGCTGCACGAGCCGCCCGTCGTCAGGGTCAGCGACGTGCTTCGCGCCGACGCGTTGCCCTGCGCATCACGGGCCGACACCTGGTAGCGGTAGGCGGTGTTGGCGGTCAGGCCGCTGTCGGTGTAGGTCGTGCTGCCGGTGCTGCCCACGCGGGCGTCGTTGCGGACGATGTCGTACGCGCTCACCGCCACGTTGTCGGTCGAGGCCGTCCACCGCAGGTTGATCGTGGTGCCCGTGACGGTGCCCGACAGGCCGGTGGGGGTCGTGGGCGCCTGCGTGTCCGAGCTGCATTGCGGGACGTCGACGTACAGGCTCGTGCTGGCCTGCGACACGTTGCCGGCCGCATCGCGTGCGTTGACGTAGAGCCCCCACCGCACGCCCGGCGACAGCGTGAGGTTCGTGCCGAGCGTGCTGCCCGACACCGTCGTCATCTGCTGGCCGTCGTGGTAGATGTCGTAGAAGGCCACGCCCACGTTGTCGGTGGACGCCGACCACGACAGGTCGACCGACCGGCATGCGAGGTTGGCGATGCGCAGGTTGCCCGGCACGCTCGGCGGCTGGGTGTCGGAGCCGCTGCCGCCGCCGCCCGTCCACACCTGGTTCGGGTTGCCGTGGCAGGTCCAGAGCTGCACGTCCGCCTGGTTGGCGGTGGCATTGCCCTTCACGTCGAGACACAGGTTGGACTGCAGTCCGGTGAACGTTCCGTTGTTGTTGCGGCGCCATTTCTGGTTGTCCTGCCCGTTGCAGGCGAAGGCGGTGAGCGCGGTGCCCGGCGCCGTGCCCTGGCCCTTGGCATCGAGGCAGCGCGAGCCGTTCAACGTGCGCAACTCACCCGCGGCGTTGAGCTCCCACAGCTGGTTGGCCCCGCCGTTGCACGTGTAGATCTGCACGGCATTGTTCTGATTCTGGTTCACGTCGAGGCACTTGCCGCTGCCACTGCCCACCACCTGCGACGGTGCCGCGAGCGCGGGGGTGGCGGACAGGGCGAAGACCGCAGCCGACAGCAGCACGGCCACGGCCGACACATGCTGGCGGTGACGAACCCGGGTGGGAAACGCGATCGATGTCATCGGAATCTCCTGGCTGAAAGAGGGATCGGTGGTGAACGCCTGGAACCGACGCCTGACAGCCATCCCATGAAGGTTTTGCCAGGATTGACAGGGCTCGTCCGGGTCCATATAAAACGTTCATTCCAAATATTAACGTACTTGGAATAAACATTCCATGCATGTTCCAGCTTTTCGCAGGGCCTTGCCCGCGAACCGAGCCACGCATGGTGCGGGCGCCGCGGCGCCCTGTCCGACCCGTCCTGGAGACCATGCGATGCCCCGTTGCCGCCACCTGCTCCGCCACGCCGTCGTCCTCGGGGGGTCGTGCGCCCTCCTCGTGGCGCACGCCGCCGGCCCCGGCCTTCCCAACCTCAGCTACAGCGCGTCCGAAGTGTTCAAGCCGCTGTCGGTGATCCAGTCGAGCGTGGACGGCGCCCAGCGCGGCGAGGGCCACGCGCAGATGGTCGAGGGTTATCTGTTCGTGCCGTTCGGCAAGGACTCGGGGGCCGCGGGCGGTGGCATCTCGTTCTACGACATCTCGAACCCGCGCGCGCCGCGCAAGGTGTCGCAGACCAATGTGTCGGCGCTGCGCGAACCCCATGGCATCGGGTTCACCACCAGCTACGGCGGCCACCATGCCGTGATGCAGGCCACCAACGGCATCCAGTTCTGGGACTTCGCGAACCCGCTGTCACCGGTGCTGCTCAAGTCGCTCGTGCTGCCCGGCATCGCCGAGTCGGACTATGCCCTGGGCGCGTGGTGGGCGTTCTGGCAGGCGCCCTACGTCTACGTGGGCGGTTCGGGCAACGGCCTCTACATCGTCGACGCCCGCGACCCGCGGAACCCGGTCCACGTGAAGACCATCCCCACCAGCGTGTGGGGCGGCTTCCGGGTCGGGCCCACGTTCGCGGTGGGCAACCTCCTCGTGATGACCAGCACCGACCAGAGCGGCCTCGTGACGATGGACATCGGCGACCCGGTCAACCCCAAGCTGATCGCGGCCACCACGGCGACGGCCGGGCACTACAGCGGCGTGGTCAACGGCGACCGCATCATCACCGCCGGGACGGACCAGCGGCTTCACGTGTACGACATCGCCAACCCCGCCGCCATCCGGCAGACGGTGCAGTCGCCCGACATCGGCGGCAAGGGCGGCTACCTGTCGATCCAGGGCGGGCACGCGCACGCCGGCTTCTCCAGCAAGTATGCGAAGGTCGACCTCGCCACCGGCGCCATCGTGGGCACGGGCACGTCGGGCATCGCCAACCGCGACGAGGACTTCGGCGTGGTGGTGGGCAACCTCGTGCTGGTGGGCAACGACCATGGTCAGGGCAGTGCGCTGATACCCCACCAGGCGGCGCCACACACCACGGGTCCGTCGGTCAACATGGTGTCGCCGAAGAACGGTTCGGCCGGGCAACCGGTCACCACGCGCATCGGCATCACGCTCACCGACGTGGCGGAACTTCGCACCGTGAGCAGCAGCACCTTCATCGTCCGGCCCGTGGGCGGATCCGCGCTGGCCGGCAGATACAGCGGCCAGATGGGGGTGGTCAACTTCGCACCCGACCAGCCCCTGCAACCCGGCACCACGTACGAGGTGGTCGTTCCCGCCGGGGGCATCCGGGACCACGTGGGCAACGCAACCCCCGGCAGCTTCACGTCCCGGTTCACCACCGCGGGCTCGGCCGTCCTGGGCTGCACCCTCGCCGCGCGGGCCGCGTCGGTCGAAGGCAACAACGTGAGCTTCGGCCCCGGTGCGCTGTCGGGCGGACCGTCCGAGTTCGCCTGGAACTTCGGCGACGGCGGCACCACCGGCTTTTCCACCACGTCATCGGCGAGCCACCGCTTCGCCACCCCGGGGCACTACCCCGTCACGTTGACCGTGCGCAACGGCAACCAGACGGGCACCTGCTCGGCGAACCAGACCGTCATCACTCCACCCACCGCCACCGCGCCACGTGCCACCAGCACCATGGCATTCGATGCGGCGCGCAACCGCGTGTGGGTCGTCAACTCCGACAGCAACACCGTGACGGCCATCAACGCCGCCGACAACACCCTGCGGTTCGAGATGACGATGGACACCGACCCGCAGACCCTGGCCCAGGCGCCGGACGGTCGCATCTGGGTGGTCAACCAGGGTTCGGCCACCATCAGCGTGTTGAACCCCGACACCGGAGCGCTCGCCCAGACGATCACCTTGCCGCCGGGTTCGCGACCGTACGGGATCGTCTTCAACCCCTTGCAGACCGCGGCCTTCGTGACGCTGCAGGGCAGTGGCAGGCTGCTCCGGCTGGACCCGCGCACCGGTGCCATCCAGGCCACGCTGACCCTCGGGACCAGCCCGCGCGGCATGGCCGTCGATGGCAACTCGTCGCGCCTGTTCGTCACCCGCTTCGTGTCACCCGCCACGCGCGGCGAAATCATCGAGGTGAACCCGGGCGCGTTCGCGGTGACCCGCACCCTCACGCTCGCCACGGACCCGGGCCCCGACAACGAAGCCGCGGGACGCGGCGTGCCCAACTTCCTGAACTCGATCGCGATCCAGCCCGACGGCCGGCGCGCCTGGATCCCGTCGAAGAAGGACAACACCCTGCGTGGCCTGTTCCGCGACGGCAACCCCCTCACCTTCGAGAGCACTGTGCGCACCATCGTCTCGCAGGTGGACCTCGCGACGAACCTCGAGGTGCTGCCCGACCGCATCGACCTCAACGACCGGGACATGGCCAACGTGGTGGTGTTTTCACCGCAGGGCGACTATGCGTTCGTGTCCACGCAGGGCACCAACCAGATCGAGGTCATCGATGCGTACAACGGCCGCATCAGCACCGGCATCGTCAACCTCGGGCGAGCACCGCGCGGCATGCTGATCACGCCGGCCGGGCGCCTGTACGTGAACGCCTTCATGTCCCGCAGCGTGTCGGTGTTCGACGTGCGCGGCATCCTCGACTCGACGTCCAACACCAGCACCAAACTCGCGGAGATCGACACCGTGGGCACCGAGCTGCTGACGTCGACGGTGCTGAACGGCAAGCGGATCTTCTACAACGCCGACGACCGCCGCATGAACCGCGACAAGTACATCAGTTGCGCCAGCTGCCACCAGGACGGCGGCAGCGACGGGCGGGTGTTCGACTTCACGGACCGCGGCGAAGGCCTGCGCAAGACCATCCCGCTGAACGGCCGTCGCGGCACGGGCCAGGGCCGCGTCCACTGGACCGCCAACTTCGACGAGATCCAGGACTTCGAACACGACATCCGCGGGCCTTTCGGCGGCACGGGCTTCATGTCCGACGCGCAGTTCAACACCGGCACGCGCAACCAGCCGCTGGGCAACACGAAGGCCGGGGTCAGCGCCGACCTGGACGCGCTGGCCGCCTACGTCACGTCCCTCGGCAAGGTGGGGCGCAGCCCGTTCCGTGCCGCGAACGGGGCGCTCACGGCGGACGCGCAAGCCGGCCAGGCCCTCTTCAACGGCGCGGCCCGTTGTTCGACATGCCACTCCGGCGCCGACTTCACCGACAGCGCGCGCGGCGTGCTTCACGACGTGGGCACGATCAAGGCCTCGTCGGGCAAGCGGATGGGGGCCGCGCTCACCGGCTTCGACACCCCCACGCTGCGCGGCGCCTGGGATGCCGCGCCGTACCTCCACGACGGCTCCGCCGCCACGCTGATGGACGTGCTGACCACCGCCAACCCGGGCGACCGCCATGGCAGCACGAGCGCGCTGACCGTCCAGCAGCGACAGCAGTTGGTGGCTTACCTGCAGCAGATCGACGACACCGACACCGTCCCGGTGAAGGTGAGTGTCACGAACCTGTCGGTCAAGGACACCGCCAACGCGAACGCCTGGATGCTGCGCAACGACCTCGCGGTCGGCGTCACGCAGTACGGCGACCGGACCTACAAGGTCACCGCGGTCCCGGCCGACGTGCAGGGTGGCGTGTGGCTGCAGACGGCCAACGCGTCCAAGAACTTCACCGGCAACCCGACCGTCACCTTCACCATCAGCCAGGCGGCCGACGTGTACGTGGCCGTGGACGATCGGGTAGGACAGCTCCCGTGGATGGCGGGCTACACCCGGCTCGCCCAACCGCTCGTCAACGACGAAGGCACGCCGAGGACCTTCACCGTGTACCGCAAGGCCTTCGCGGCCGGGGCGGTCAACCTGGGGCCATCCACCTCGGCGGGCAGCATGTACGTGGTGATGGTGAAGTGACCGTCACCCCCCCCCGATGAACTTTCCCGGCGGCGACTGAGCGACGTTTCGTCACGCTGTCTGCGAGGTCTGCAAGGACAACCCCGGGGCCCGCATCGCCGGCGTCTTCACGCCTGGCTCCCAGACGCAGCACCAGGAAGTCGAGGGCGGTCTGCTCGGGCCGCGTCGATGTACGCGACGGGGTCGGCCATCTCGCCGCGGAAGGCCTGTATTCCCCCCGCCGACGCCCCCATGATGAAGTCGTTCGCCACGCGCACGTCGTCGATGGCGAACTGGCCCAGGTCCTTCCCGCGCTGCAGGTCCTGCGTCATGCGCGTCACGAAGGCGGCCCACGTGGGGTCCTGCCAGGCGCGGAGCAGGAACAGGCTGAAGCCGACGGCCGCGCGCTGCCACGGCTGGCCGAGGCAGTCGTAGAGCGGCAGGATGTCCGTGATCATCCGGTTGTTGGCCTCGGTGCCCGCCGCGACCACGGCCCGGTCGAGCGAATCGAAGTGCTTGTAGAACGTGCCGCGCGCGATGCCCGCGTCCCGCACCACGTCCTCGATCACCGGGGCGTCGTCGCTGATGCGCGCGAACACCCGCATGGTGGCGTCGAGGATCCGCGTGCGCATCTCCTCGCGCTTGCGTCTCGCGGAGGCGACCCGGTGGTCCGTCGTGTCGTCGGGTGCGATCGACGCGTCGGTCGACTTGTTCATGGAGGCGGCTCCCGGAAGCATCGGCAAGGCAGGTCCAGCGCCACGAGTTCAAGTCGGTCACGGCGGGCGATCGCCGCCCGGTCATCCCCCGGTCGGATAGACCGACAGGTCCGGCGCGTCGAGGTCTCGCGAGAACAGGCGATCGGCCGCGCCCCGCAGGGCCGGCTGGCTCGCGACCTTCAGCGCGCCGTGCAACAGCTTGATGCCGAGGCGACTGTGCGGGTTCATCAGGCGGGGCGCGATCTTCGGCACGCCCTGGCCCTTCTCGACCATGGGGCGCAGGGCCGCCTCGTACGCGGCGAACGCCGCCGCGGCGTCCTCGTGGCGCAGCAGCTCCTGGCCGAGGACGTAGGCCCCCGTCACGGCCAGCGTGGAACCGATGCCCGCGAGCGGCGTCGCGCACCAGGCGGCATCGCCGGTCAGGGCCACGCACCCGTTCGTCCAGCGCGGCATCCGCACCTGCCTCAGCACGTCGAAGTAGAAGTCGTCCGTGGTGTCCATCGCCGCCATCACGCGCGGCGCCTCCCACCCGACGTCGCGGAAGCGCTCGTGCAGGTACGCCCGCTGGCGTTCCTCGGGCCAGTCCTGCTCGCCGCCCGACGGCTGCTGCAGGCACAGCATCGCGCGGGTCGTGCCGTGCCGGTCGGGGCGCAGCGACACGCTGCGTCCGTCCGTCGCGTGGTACCAGCGCCAGAGGCGGTCGTCCGTGGCCGTGCGCGGGATGGTGAAGTAGGCCATGGTGAGGTCCATCCACCGGGGCTCGTTCTCGCCGGGGAACACGAGCTCCCGCGTGGTCGACCCCACGCCCTCCGCGACCACGACGGCATGGAAGCGGTCGGTGCGGCCGCTCTCGAACGTGACGAGCGACCCGTCCCCGTCCTGGTCGATGCGGGCGATGCGGTCCCCGAACACGAACCGGACCGTGTCCGGCACCGCCTCGTGGATCAGGCGCGCGAGGTCGCCGCGCAGGATCTCCATCTCGGCGGTCGGGCCGTCGTCCGCGTCACCCTCGTCGGGGTCCACGCGGAACGTCGCGGCCGCCTGCCCGTCCTCGTCGATCCAGGCCGTGCCCTCCTCGCCCGTGCCGTGGTCGAGCACCGCCTGCTCGAGGCCCATGCGGCGGATCACCTCCCGCCCGACGTCGCGCACGTCGATGTTCTGGCCGCCGCCGCGGAACGCGGGCGCGCGCTCGACGACGGTGACGTCCGCGCCACCACGGGCCAGCACCCAGGCCACGGTGTTGCCGGCGATGCTCGCGCCGCTGACAAGGATTCGACGGGACATGGTGCTCCTCGGGGATGAGCCGCCATGGTCGGGCCGTCGTGCCCGCCGATGCAAGGGATGCCATCCCGAAGCAGTGTCGGACAAGGGCGTCCGGATCCTGCCCGCGCGGCTCCACTCCGCGCAGCGGCGTTGCGGCGATTGGGTCGGGGAATTGTCTCCCCGCTCGTCCCGCGATGCTTCGGACCATCGGTGATCGCGAACGGCACCATGGGCCTGTCGAGGAGCGATCCAGTCCAGGCACCACGTCGCGGCCGTCGCCTGCCGCGGCGGGCACCGCAGCGGCGGGACCGAGCCGTCTGCCTGCGCAGGGGGCCGCCTTCCGCCCGTCCGCCCAGGCGGGATCGGTCAGAGGGGGCCACGTCCGCCGGAAACGGCGTCCCGGGCAGTCAGGCCCTGCAGAAGCGCCCACGCTCCGGAGTGACGAGGCCGGCGACATTCCCCCCGACCAGGTACAAACTTCCTGCACGGTACTTCACTCCACGCGCGGGCAGTTGCCGGGCATGGGGTCCGCACGATCGCGCCCGAGTTCAATGCAGCGCAGCTGCGTAGCACCTGCGGCTCCGGACGGGGCCGGTGTACTGGAATGAAGCGCCGTGCACGCGGAGAGAACGATTGATGCGGCGAAGGTGGAGAAGAAGGAGATGCGCACGTCGGTTCTGACGAAAGTCGATCACGGGAGCACGACAAGCCGCAACCGTCGAACCGGACGGCCTCCGCCGGACCGTGGCCGCCGGTACTCCTCATGCACGAGAACTCGGCCTCAATCGATCGCAGGTCCGTGCAGGTCTTCGGGCGCTTCCAGCGCGCGCATCCAGCGCTGATCAAGCACCTTCCAGCCGGGATCTCCCTGCCGCAGCAGACGCAGCACGCCTGGGAGGTGATCCGCGCCGTAGTTGACGAAGATGCGCGAACGCGGCTCGCCGCGGATCCGCTCGACCAGGGCGCGGTTGCGGAAGTCCAGCAGCAGCGGGTCGAGCGTGGAGGGTTTGCCGGCGTGAGCGTTCAATGCATAGGTCATGACGCCCCGGCACACGACGCCCGCCAGCGCGTGGTGACGCGGGTCGCCGTCCTGCGCCCAGCCCATCAGAGCGCTCATCAGGTCGGGGCCGTCCGCAGCCTCGCGATCCTTCGACGCTTCGTCCCGCACGCGCGCCGCGAACCAGGGGTCCGCCTGGATCAGCCGTTCGTACTCTTGCTTGAGCTGGAAGGTGTCGACGTCCGCGACGACGTGGCGGTCGGGATGCTCACCCGCGGCGGCACCCAGTGCGCCGAAATACTCGCCCTGGAATTTCAAGCCGCACACGGTGCCCAGCCGCTTGTAGCTGTCGTTCAGGTCATGGCCGCCCGCCAGCGTTTCGGAAAACCAGCGATCGCCCTGCGGATGGGGCTTCACGCCCTCATAGTAGATGACGTAGCCTTCGGACAGCGCACGCTCCATGTCGTACACCATCGACTTGTAGAACGGCTCGGAGCCCACGTGCACCGCGCCCTGGAAGATGAGAGTCTGCTTGCCGTTGGACAGCGTTACCTGCGGCGCCAGGAGAGGTTTCAGGGCTGGCGCCAGCGCCAGCACGTAGATCGGCACGGCGAGGACGGTGCCCATGGCGAACAGCAACGCGAGGCTGCTCTGCAACCAGCGCCCGAGCCATGCGACATTGCGCTTCGACAGCGAACGCCCACGCAGCACAGTCCATACACCACCAGCCAGCACGGCCAACGCCAGAAGCGACGGCACCACCGCCGGGTGAACGCCGGTCAGAACCGGCAAGGCCAGCAGGAAGCCGGCGCCAAGGAGAAACCACAGCACCGAGATCACGCGATCGCGGAAACGCAGCGGCGCGGCCGATGGCGCCGGCGTCGGGGATCCGGATGGGCTCAAGGTGGAACCTGCCAAACCAGCGACTCGAGCCAAAAGCGGCGACGCTCGCCCAGCCAGCCGGTTTCGTCATGGTGGCGCACCCACGCGTTGAGATACGCGAGGAAGTCGGCATCGCCGCGCGGAATGGCGAACACCTCGCTGCGCCGGGCCAAGGGCTCCCTGAACGGCATGGCGTACCGGGTGGGGTCGGACGCGACGATGAGGGACGGCACCGGCGTGCGCGCGGCCAGACCCGTGACTGCGCCTCGGGCGAGAGCGTCCAGCTGGCCTTCGTCTGAGTCGAACGCGACGAGGGTCGCCTTTGGCCAACGCTCTCGCGCGACAGTTTCCGAGAGGCCACCGCTTCGCACGCCGATGCGCACGGCAGGGTTGTCGTAGTCGGAGAGACGCGCCAACCGCGACGCTCCGGCGCGGTCGACCACGAGGCTGACGTCGGTCGTCGCGTACGGTTCGCTGAAGTTCACCACCAGGCCGCGGCGCGGGCCCGGCCACAACCCGGTGGTGAGATCGACCCGGCCCTCGGCGGTGTCGTCCGCAGCGCTTGCCCAGCTGACTCGGGCGAATTCGACGCGCACGCCGAGGTTTGCAGCCAATCGAGTGGCCACGTCCACGTCGAACCCGGACCAGCCGCCCGAGTCATCCGCCATGGCCCACGGCGTCATGCTCAAGACGCCGACTCGCAGCACACCGCTCTTGCGGATCCGGTCGAGCTGGCTCTGCTGGCGGTGCTGGTTTCCGACCGCATCTTGCGCCCGCGCTGGGTCCTGGGGGCCTCTGACCGCCGCGCACCCGCAGAGACTGGCAACGATCACCGCCATGGCCCAAGACCGCGCCCAGGACATCTTGTCATTCATGTCTGGATCCCTGTATGTTCAATCTCGGTAGTAGTCGGAGAAGTCGCCGGCGTCGCCGACCGGCGCGAGCCGAAAGCCCGAATCGGTCCGGGTCACCACGGACCGGGCGCCGTCGCTCCACACGAACTGGTCACCGGAGACCCAGCTGCCTGTGAGTGCCTGGCTGGGCCCCGCCAGGTTGACGCGCCCGCTCGCGCCGACGCTGAGCGTGGTCTGCGCCCGCGAGCGCGGGTTGTAGCCGTGGTAGCGGCCGACCAACCACGTCGGCGTCGCGCCAGCGCTCGCGGATGGCGCCTCGTCCTTCTTCGCGTGGCTGGCCGCCAGCGCGGCCAACAATCCGATGCCGACGGCCGCCGCAATCGCCGCGTTGCGGTCCGAGTGGCGGTCATTGCCAGGCTCGTCCACCCAGAAGCGGCCCTTGCAGCCGCGGTCCACCCACAGGCCCTCCGTCTCCACACCCCAGGATTCGTTCTCCTTGCAGGGCCAGAACCCCTCGCTGTCCATCAACTTCACGGAGCCATGTCTGCCCGTCGAGCAGTAGGCGTGTTTCATGCCGTGGCTCTCGCAGCGTACTTCCCGGCCGGCGGCCAGGACGCTTGGGGAAGCGCCTGATAACGAGACTGCCAGCGCAAGCGCGCAGAGGCCTGTTTTTGAATGAGACTTCAAGGGCATTCTCCGGCTATCGTCGGGCGGTTCCCTATCCTACTGTGCTTCAGCAACAGTTCCCGGAACGAAGATGCCGCAACCTACCAGCTTTCGCTTTCGTTCGCGCCGCGCCTGCCTGAAGGCGCTGATGATCAGCTGCGCCATGCCGGGCCTCGCGCAGGCGCAGGCCGATGTGCCGCGTGATCGCATCGACGTCGCGGCGGGTGACGACGGAGCCACGCGCACAGGTCGCCTCAAAGGCCCCGATACCGACGTCATGGACTACGTCGTGAGTCTTTCGGCAGGCCAGCGATTGACGGTCGCCTTGTCCAGCAGCAATCCGAAGGCCACTGCCTTCAATGTATTGTCGCCAGCGGCGGGCGAGGCCCTCTACCGCGGCGAGCTGGAAGGCAAAGCGCAGTGGAGTGGTCTGGCGCCGGATGCCGGAGAGTACGTGGTGCGGGTCTTCCTCAACCGAGCTTTCGCGCGCCGCGGTGCCGCCGCGATGTTCACATTGAAGGTCACGGTGCGCTGAGACCGTGTGACGTCGACTTCAGCCGCCTTGTCGCGGGACGTCGTCCGCCCGTCGCCCGATCATGCGTTCGGCCACCTCGTGCGACACGGACCGCAGATGCAGATCGTGCTGACGGTACGGGATTGCCAGACCTGCGTCGGCAGGACCGACAGCATCTCGCCGCGGATGCCGACCCAGTTCTCGAAGTCGTGCGTCCGCGCCCGCACCGAGAAAGTCAGCGCGCTGTCCTCGTAACCGACCAGGTAAAAGAGGGTGCCGGCTCGGCAGCCATCCCCGCCGTACGAATCGCACTCTCCCGCAGCAGTGCGATCGCGCGATCCGGTTCGGTGCCGTAAGCGAGCGGCACCTGCACCTCGATCCGGCGGTGGCGATCATGCAGCGTCCAATTGACGAGATTGCGGCTCAGCAGCGTGTTGTTGGGAGTCAGCACATCGGCGCCGTCGAAGGTGCGCACGGTGGTCGAGCGACGGTTGCTCAACCGCGCCCCCGTGCAGCCTCGCCACGAGGCGTTCGGCGGCGTCCGGTCGACCCGCCCTCATCGGGGCGATGGCGCTCAGCCCCGAACCGTCGGGGCAGCCGAGCCCCGCTCCTGAACAGGACCGGGGCTCTTGCCGATGCTATTCCATGCCGATCTTTCGCGTCGTCGGCGTGGCGTCGAGCATCAATCGCCGAGGTGATTCCACCGTCCAGGCAAGCCAGGTCGCCCCGAGCCCCGCATGGTTGGGATCGCCAGTCCGCATGAACGCGCCGACGCTGCGCATCATCGCATCCGACAATGCCTCTCGGCCCGCCTTGTTGGCCTGCGTGTAGTTGATCGAGAACAGGCCCTTCCCGAAGTTGCCGAACACGAACGGAACGTCCATGCCATGCCCGGCGCCGTACAACGTCTGCCAGGGTTCGGGGCCCTGCGACCACAGCCAGTGGTAGGCGAAGGTCTTGGGCTGCTGCGGTTGGAAGAGCTTCAATGCGCTCTCCGACCAGGCGGCCGCATTGGCCGCCGTGGCGGCGCTTGCTGCGGTGTCGTAGGCTTCGACCGTGACCCCTGGCTTGAGGATGTCGGCCAATTGGGCGGAGCCGGCTGCCGTCGGGTTGTCCGGATCGAAGTCGTACATCATCGCGAAGCGATCCTGATCGCTGACCTTGTAGAAGGCCTGCATTCCCGTCTTGCTTTCGTCTCGGGTCAGACCGACAAGCAAAGGCACGTTGGTGTACTCACCGGCGGCCACGGCGGCTTCGGCGCTCACCGGCAGCACCGTCCCGTCCCCGATGTTGTCCGCCTGACCGGAAGAGGTGAGGACGAGCACCTCCGCGCTGGCCGAGCGCAGGGCCGCGGCGACCTGCGCTTCCGACATGCCTGCAACGACCGACGCCACGTTCGCGGCAGTCGCTTGCCCACTCAGCACCAGGACTTTCGGCAGAACCGATTGAGCGTATGCATCCGCTCGGGCAAGCGTGTTGGGACGTACACCACCGCTCAACGCGACGACTTTGTGAAACAGCCCTTTGTTCCGGGTGAGAGGGGACAGCATCAGTCCGTACGCGTCCACCGCGCCGGCTGACTGTCCCATCACGGTGACATTCGCGGGATCGCCCCCGAACGCGGCCACGTTGCGCTGAATGAATTCGAGGGCCTTGATCTGATCGAGCGTGCCGAAGTTGCCTGAGTTGGCCACGGCATCACCTTCGACCCGCAGCGCCGGATGCCGAAGCCAACCGAACACGCCCAGCCGGTAGTTCACCGAGATCACGACGGCATTGTTGATGCGAGCGAAGTTCGCGCCGTCGTACCCGGGATTGCTTGTATAGCCCACCGTGTTCGCTCCGCCATGGAGCCAGACCAGCACAGGGAGTTTCCCGTCGGTGTTGGCAGGCCGCCAGATGTTCAGGGTCAGGCAGTCCTCCGCGCCCACGAGTTGACCGAAGGTGTTCGCGATGTCCCGGCTGAACCCGTCGTCTGCCTTCGGCGGCGCATAGAAGCTGCCGGGTTGAGCGCAGGAACGGCCGAACGCCTTGGCGGAACGGACACTGGCCCACGGCGAGGGCGAGACGGGCGGCTTCCAGCGCAGCGTGCCCACGGGCGGCTCGGCGTACGGGATGCCGAGCCAGGCATGTGCACCCCGAGGGGTGTCGGCGACCCCTTCCACAGGTCCGGCGTCCGTGCTTCGCACCAGGGAATCCGAGGATGGGGGAAGGGCCGTGTCGTCGTCACCGCCGCAGGCGGACAGCAAGGCCACGAGGGTGAAAGCGAGGGTGCCATGGGTCAAGTACTTCACGCGATCTCCAGACATTTCAGTACGGGAGGTCCACCTTAGACGTCTGCACCTGAAAAGACTTGGACGGACTTGCTGCGGGCGTACGAGGGTCGCTGGCCATACCAGCGCTGGTAGATGCGGCTGAGGTAGGCCGAGTCCGGAAGGCCACCGTCATGCGCCACCTGTGTCAACGACACGTCGGTTGTCAGCAAGGGGCGGTACAACCGGCGCTGCCGCTCCCAGGCCAGATAGCTGCGCACTGGAATGCCCATGAGAGACGAGAACAGATGGGAGGTCCGGTGATACGACAGCCCGAGGCACGACGAAAGACGCCGCAGGGATTGCCCGTCGCTTTCGTCGTCACACAGGCGCAGCGCGGCGAGCATCTGTCGCACCCGAGGGTCGTATGAGGGCGCGGTTGGCAACTGTGCGATCGCCGCGCCGACGACGTCATTGAACAAGCGCGAAGCCTCGGACCATTCCGGGGGACAACCGTCCAACAACGAAGCGATGTACGGGTCGAGCGATTCGAAGGCTTCTCGGTCCAGCGGCATGCCACCAGGGGCCGGGACGCCTCGAAGCGACGGAAACAATGGCGACGACGGGGCCAGGTTGAAGCTCACGAGGTCGACATCTCGCGCATCGAGGCAGCGCTGAACATTCCCGGAAAGCAGGAACGCAGTATGCGTCCATCGCCTCCCGTTGATCTCCACCGTGAAAGGCAAGTTTCTTCCCGAGATCAGGACCACGCCCGCCGGGCGAACCGTCGGGCCGGTGACGATCCACGGGCTGGCGTAGGCAAAGCCGGAGCGCAAGAGGTAAAGACGGTCTTTCCACTTGTGCGCGAGGCCACCATAGGCGAAGGCGTTCGCGCCGGACCAGTTGACCGAATCCTGCAGATGCAACTCGAAGCTCCTGCCGGACTGCCGGCCTCCGACCCATCTTTTCCGCGATCGACGAGGGATGCCATCCGGTGAAACGCCCGGTCTTGGACGAAGTTGCTACCGCGCTGGCAGTCGCTCCTGCGCGTCTCGCTCGCACGATGTCACCAAGGTGCCTGACCCGGCCCGCCCCTCGAAGTAGCCTCCGTGCCCCGTCTCGCCCGTTCCGTGACACCATGACCGAATCGCCCGTTCCCCTGCGTCTCTACGGCGCCGAACTGAGCTACTTCACCGGCAAGGTCCGCGCCTACCTCCGCTGGAAGGGCATCCCGTTCGAGGACATCGCCGCCGACGCATCCGTGTACCGCGATGTCATCGTGCCTCGGGTGGGGTTCCCCGTCATCCCCGTCGTGGTCACTCCGGAGGGGAAGACGCTGCAAGACAGCACCGACATCATCGATGCGCTCGAGGCGACATGGCCCGGTCCCGTGGTGATTCCGTCCACTCCCCTGCAGGCACTGGTTGCCCGCCTCTTCGAGTTGATGGGAGACGAATGGCTCGTCATTCCCGCGATGCACTACCGATGGCACCACAACCGCGAATGGGCGCTCCGCGCATTCGGCGCGCTCAATGCACCGGACGCCTCCACCGAAGAGCAGCTTGCCATCGGCATGAAGCGCGCCGGCCCCTTCGCCCAAGCGGCAGTCCTGCTGGGCGCGCAGCCCCGGATGCACGCCGCGATCGAGGCGTCGTACGAAGCGTTTCTGGCTGAACTCGAGCGTCACCTCGCGCATCACACGTACCTGCTCGGCTCGAAGCCCTGCGTGGGCGATCTGGGTCTTGTGGGGCCTCTGTACGCCCACCAGTACCGCGACCCCGCCAGCGGTCGCCTGATGCGGCGCGTTGCACCATGCGTGGTTCGCTGGGTCGAGCGCATGCAGGAGCCACCCCACCCGAGGGAAGGCCGTTTCATTCCTGACGACGGCATCCCGAACACCCTGGAGCCGATGCTTGCCCGTCAGATGCGGGAGCAGATGCCGGTGCTGGTCGATTCCGCGCGGCTGTTGCGTGCATGGCTCGACACCCATCCCGGCGAGCGAATTCCCCGCGCCATCGGCGCTCACCGCTTCACGCTCGAGGGCGTGACCGGGGAACGCATCGTGCGGCCGTACAGCCTCTGGATGATGCAGCGTGCCCGCGACGCGTACCAGAACCTCGAAGGTCCCGAACGGGCTCGGGCGGACGAACTGCTGGGCCGTGTGGGCGGCGAGGCGTTCGCGACCTATGAGGATCCGCCTCGCCTGGCGCGGGACGGCCTCAGCGTGCGCACGGTCTGATCACAGGAAGAGCAGCGCAGGGCCGTATCGACAGTGCCTGCTGCGCCGTCAGGGTCGACCAAAAGAGGCGGCAGCATGAGCCACCGCCCCACAACGGATCAGACCTGGTGACGACTCAACGCGCCTGCAGTGCGACGATCACCCGTTGTGCATGCGCCGTCGAGCAAGCGGCAGCTTGGCGACCTGCATGTCCATGATCTGCGGCACATGGTGGGAATGCGTCTGCGACAGATGGGGGTGCCGGAAAGTGGCATCGCCGATGTCCTGTGGCACTCCAAGCGAATCATGACGTAGCACTACAGCGCGGCGCAGGAAAAGATCAGCGAAGACACGGGCCGGTGGAACAAGAGCTTGGCGGCGCTGAGGCGGGAACAGCGGGGGAACGGAAATGCCAGTCCCCCAAAAGTCCCCCACACAAAGAAAAACGGGCTAGCCCTGTGAGGAGCTAACCCGTTCTTCTAGAACACAAAGTTCTGGTGCGGCTGGCAGGAATCGAACCCACGACCCCTTGGTTCGTAGCCAAGTACTCTATCCAGCTGAGCTACAGCCGCGAAGCCTTGAAGTATACACACCTTTTTGTAGATCACGCAAGCCCTGCGGCGATTTTGTAGCAATCGTTCGCACGGTCCATGTCGGACTGCTCCTCCGCGAGGCGGGCGAGCAGCAGCCAGGCGTGGCGTTTGGCCGCGTTCGGCAGGTCGTTGGCGGTGGTCGCCTGCTCGAGCAACTGGCGCGCCTTGCCCCACAGGCCGCGCTCGGCCCACGCGCAACCCACGGCGAAGGCGACGGCGGCTTCGCGCGGGTGGGCCTTCACGGCGACCTCGAATCGCGGGAGCCAGTCGGGGCCGATGCCGTCGAGCGCATGGACCAGCGCGTCGGCCACGGGCGCGCGTTCGTCCACCGCGAGTTCGGGCAGGCGGTCCCAGAACGGGCGCAGCCAGCTGCGCGCTTCGGTGGCCTGGTCATACGCGGCGAGGCGCACGGCGGCGCGGGCGGCCACGAGCGGGTCGCGGCGGTCGGCCGGCTCCAACGCGAACCAGACGCGGCGCACCTGGTCGGCGTCGCGCGCGCCTTCGAGCGATTCGAACGCGAGGGCGCGCAGCAGGCCCAGCGCGGCGCCCTTCGAGAAGCCCTGGTGCTTCGCGAGCAGGCGGGCGGTCTTCAACGCCTCGTGCGGCTGGTGCGCGAGGCGCGTGGCCTGCAGCTTCAGGCGGAGCGCATGCGTGCGGCGGGCCACGCCCGGCGGCAGTTCGGTCAGCAGCTCCAGCGCCCGGCCCGCGTCGCGGTCGTCGAGCGCCCATTCGGCGGCGAGCAGGCGGGCGCCCTCTTCCGCCGGCCGCGCGAGGCTGCTGCGGCTCGACAGTTCGAGGGCCGCGTTCAGCGCGTCGTCGCGCCGGGTGCGGTCCTGCAGCTTGTGCAGGCTGCCCGCGGCGAGCAGGTGGCCCAGCACGGTGAATTCGTTGTCCTGGACCAGGTCGGGGGTCTCGGCCTGGATGACCAGGGCGCGCTGCGCGGCCTTATGGGCGCGGCTGTAGCGACCGCCGAAGTACTGGGCGAGCGCCTCGCGCAGCGCGGCCTGCGCGGTGCGGTCGCGGCGGGCCACGCGCCATTCGTGTGCGCGGCGGGGCAGCCCCACCAGCGCGTTGATGGCCTGGATGGCGCTCACGAGCACGAAACACGTGCCGATCAGCGCGAGGATGAACAGGTTCAGCGACACGTCGGTGCGCTGGTGGCCCCAGTAGAACGACACGAGGCCGTCGTTGGGGCCGAGCGTGCTCGCGGCCACCACGGCCACGATGAAGAGCAGGATGAACCAGACGACGAAGCGCATCGGCGGGGTTCTCCGGTCAGCGGCCCGCGGCCGCGGCCGTCAGCGCGGCGAAGGTGCCGTCGGGACGGGGCAGCGCCACGTTCCGCGCGCCCGCGCCCACCTGCCGCACGAGTTCGACGGCGACGCCGGTGCGGCGCGACGACTTGTCGAAGTAGCGGTCGAGCATCACCTGCACGGCCTGCAGGTCGGCCTGGGTCGTGTCGAACTGGCGGCTGAGCAGCGCGAGCCGCGCGTTCAGCAGGCGCAGCTTCACGTTCTCGCGCAGGAAGAAGGCCTGCTCGGGCGACAGCAGCGCGGCCTCGGGGTGTTCGATGCGGGTGACGCGCACCAGCGAGCGCACCTCGTCCCACACGATGTCGAGGCCCTGGTTCCAGCCCGTCGAGACCGACTGCCACCACGAGGCCGGACCGCTGGCGGCCGGGGTCGTCGGGGCCGGTTTCGCGGACGCCCGCGCCGTGTCACGCCGCGGCGGCGCCTGCGCCAGCAGCGGCAGCTCGTCGACCAGGCGCACCGCCTCGTCGAGCCGGATGGTGAGGGCCGCGATGTCGGCCACGCCCACGGCCTTGACCTTGTCGAGGTCGTGCGCGATGGCGCGGCGCACGCCGTCGAGGCGCGGCTGGCTGTAGCGGCTCAGGCGTTCGTCGGCCTGCTTCAACGCGGCGACCAGCGGCTCGGCGCTGCCGGTGATGGCCGACTGCTGCTGCGCGACCCGCAGGCCGGCCTCGATGTCGACCACGAGGTTCTCGTCACGCGAGCGCGACAGCGACTGGATCAGGTCCTCCAGCTGCGTGCGCTGCAGCGCCACCTCGGCGAGGCGCGCCTCGAGCAGCGCGACCTTCGCGGCGCTCTCGCGCGCGGTGTCCTGCGACTGCTTGGCCATCATGCGGGCCTCGGTGGCCACGCCCTGCGTGTCCTGCTGGCGGCGCGCCAGTTCCTGTTCGATCACCTTCACGCGGCGCTGCGACGACACCGCGATGGCGAGGCTCGCGACGAGCGCCAGCGCGAACACGATCAGCACGACCAGCAGGCCGACGTTGCGACGCGGGGCCGGGTTCGGCGGGACGGAGGGCACCAGCGCCGGCTCGGCCGACGGGGGGTCCAGAGGCAGTGGGGTTTCGTTCACGCGAGGGATTGTATGCATCCGACCACGGCCGGCATCGCGGGTCGGGCTTCGACGACCTCGCCGACCCCCAGCCGCCGGGCGCGTTCGGCGATGCGCGGGTGGGTGGCGACCGCCCGGGCGGGCGCCCAGTCGACACCGGGCGCCAGGGTGTCCAGGTGGTCGATGGCCTCGGAACTGCTGAAGAACCACAGGTGCCCGCCGGGGTCCGCCAGGGCTGCGGCGAGCTGTTGCTTCTGCGAAACGTCCAGCACCGGCGCCGCGCGCCGGTACGCGGCGACGTACTCGACCCGGGCGCCCTCCCCGGTCAGCTGCGACGCGAACCAGTCGCGCCCGCTTTCGCCCCGCACGATCAGCACGCCCGTGCCCGCCCAGGAACGGGACGGCCCGACCACCGCCCACAGGGACTCGGAATCGAACTGCGGCGCATCCGCCGCCGGCTCCACGATGGCCGCCGCCGCCACGCCCAGGCGCTTCAGGGTCCCGGTGGTGCCCGGGCCGGGCGACGCCGCCAGCACGCCGGCGGGCCAGGCCGCGCCGGGCGGTCGCGCCGCGAAGAAGTGTTCCGCGGCGTTGGGGCTCACGAACATGGCCATCGCCTGGCCGGGCAGCCGGGCCCAGGCGTCGTGGACGGCCGCGAGGTCCTCGGGCGGGACTATGCCGATCAGCGGCAGCGCGACGGCGTCGAGCCCCGCCGCCCGCAGCCCCTCGACCCATTCACCGGCCTGGACGGCGGGCCGGGTGACGAGCACGCGCATCGGTCAGGCCGCCGGGAGGTACCCGGCCGCCCCCTGGTCGCGCAGCTGCTGCGCCGCCGTGGTGCCGAGCGCGGTCGCGGCGGCTTCGTCGGCCACCGCGCCCTGCACCGTGGCCCGCAGCAACGGACGGTCGGTGGCCTCGGGATCGCCGAGCGCCACGTCCACCCGCAGCGTGTCGCCCGACCACACCGCGTGGGCGGCCAGCGGCATGCTGCAACTGCCGCCCAGCGCACGGGACACGGCCCGTTCGGCATGGACGGCCAGCCACGTGGGGCGGTGGGTGAGCGTCGCCAATCGGGAACGCAGCACGGCGGCGTCGGTGCGCACCTCGATGCCGAGGGCCCCCTGCCCCGCGCACGGGATCATCTCGTCCGCCTCGAAGACCGAGCGGATGCGGCTGGCGAGGCCCAGGCGCTTCAAGCCGGCGGCCGCGAGCACGATGGCGTCGAAGTGGCCTTCGTCGAGCTTGCGCAGCCGGGTGTCGAGGTTGCCGCGCACCGGTTCGATCACGAGGTCGGGCCGCATCGACCGCAGCTGCACCACGCGGCGCAGGCTCGACGTGCCCACCTTCGCGCCCTGGGGCAGCTCGGCCAGCGTGGCGTAGGTGTTGGAGACCAGCGCGTCGCGCGGGTCCTCGCGGTCCAGCACGCAGGCGAGGTCGAAGCCGTCGGGCAGGTCCATCGGGACGTCCTTCAGCGAATGCACCGCGAGGTGGGCGCGACCTTCCTCCAGCGCCGTCTCGAGTTCCTTCACGAACAGGCCCTTGCCGCCCACCTTCGAGAGGGTGCGGTCGAGGATCTGGTCGCCCCGGGTGGTCATGCCGAGCAGGCCCACCGTCTGGCCCAGGCGTTGCTGCAGCAGGTCGCGCACGTGTTCGGCCTGCCACAGCGCGAGGCGGCTCTCGCGGGTGGCGATCAGGAGGGTGGGGGTGGCGTCGGACATCGCGAAATGCTATCAGGCGCTCGAAAGGGGCCCGAATTTCTGGATCCATCCACCTAAAATCGCGTTCTCTCTCACAAGGAAAGCCATGGCATCCCGCTCGAAAGTCGATACCCCTGACAAGAACGGTCCTCTGATCGAGGACATCCGGCTCCTGGGCCGCATCCTGGGTGAAGTGATCCGGGAACAGGAAGGCAAGGCCGCCTTCGAACTGGTCGAGCGGGTCCGGCAACTCTCCGTGGCGTACCGCCTCAAGAGCGACGTGCAGGCCGGGCGCGCGCTCGACCGCCTGCTGAAGAACCTCACCGGCGACCAGACGGTCAGCGTGATCCGGGCGTTCAGCTACTTCTCGCACCTGGCCAACATCGCGGAAGACCGCCACCACGTGCGCCGCCGCGACCACCACGAGCAGCAGGGTCACCTCCAGGAAGGCTCCATCGCGATGACCTTCGAGCGCCTGGGCCAGGCCGACGTGCGCGCGAACGACGTGGCCAAGGTGCTGCGCAACGCATTCATCTCGCCGGTGCTGACCGCCCACCCCACCGAGGTGCAGCGCAAGAGCATCCTCGACGCCGAGCGTGCCATCGCCGAGCTGCTGCAGGCCCGCGACACCCTCGCGACCGAACGCGACGCCGCCCAGAACGAGGCCCTGATGCGCGCCCGCGTCACGCAGCTCTGGCAGACGCGCATGCTGCGCTACACCAAGCTCACCGTGGCCGACGAGATCGAGAACGCGCTGAGCTACTACCAGTCCACGTTCCTGCGCCAGATCCCCGCCCTGTACGGCGACATCGAAGCGGCACTGCCCGGCCACGACCTGGGCACGTTCTTCCGCATGGGCAACTGGATCGGCGGCGACCGCGACGGCAACCCGAACGTCAGCGCCGAGACGCTGAAGATGGCGCTGCGCCGCCAATCCGAGACCGCGCTGCGCTTCTACCTGACCGAGGTGCACGAGCTGGGCGCCGAGCTGTCGCTGTCGCTGTTCCTGAACGCCATCAGCCCCGAGATGCAGGCCCTGGCCGACCGTTCACCCGATGAAAACGCGCACCGCGAGGACGAACCCTACCGCCGCGCGCTGATCGGCGTGTACGCGCGCCTGGCCGCCACGCTGCAGGAACTCACCGGCACCGAGGCGCTGCGCCACGCGGTGGCTCCGCAGAACCCGTACGCGTCGAGCGACGAGTTCCTGGCCGACCTGAACACCGTCGAGGCCTCGCTGCTGAAGCACCACGGCGCCGCGCTGATCGGCCCGCGCCTGCGTCCGCTGATCCGCGCCGTGCAGGTGTTCGGCTTCCACCTCGCCACGGTGGACCTGCGCCAAAGCTCCGACAAGCACGAGGCCGTGGTGGCCGAACTGCTGAAGGTGGCCAAGCTCGAGGACGACTACAGCGCCCTCGACGAGACCGCCCGCCGCAACCTGCTCGTGGCCCTGCTGCACGACGCGCGCCCGCTGCGCGTGCACGCGGCGCCGTACAGCGACCACACCATCGACGAACTCGCGATCTTCGAGACCGCGAAGGTGATGCTGCGGAAGTACGGCCGCGAATCACTGCGCCACTACATCATCTCGCACACGGAAGACGTGAGCGACCTGCTGGAAGTGCTGCTGCTGCAGAAGGAAGTGGGCCTGCTGCGCGGCACGCTGGACGACGGCGCCGTGGCCGACCTGATCGTGTCGCCGCTGTTCGAGACCATCGGCGACCTGCGCAACGCCGCGCCCATCATGGAGGCGTACTACGCGCTCCCGGGCATCGCCGCGATGATCAAGCGCTCCGGCAAGGAGCAGGACATCATGCTCGGCTACAGCGACAGCAACAAGGACGGCGGCTTCTTCACGAGCAACTGGGAGCTGTACCGCGCCGAGATCGCCCTCGTCGAACTGTTCGACACGCTGCGCGCGCAACACGGCATCACGCTGCGCCTGTTCCATGGCCGCGGCGGCACCGTGGGCCGCGGCGGCGGCCCGAGCTACCAGGCCATCCTCGCGCAGCCCCCGGGCACCGTGAACGGCCAGATCCGCCTCACCGAACAGGGCGAGGTCATCAACTCGAAGTACGCGAACCCCGAGATCGGGCGCCGCAACCTCGAGACGCTGGTGGCGGCCACGCTCGAGGCCACGCTGCTGCACCCCACGCAGGACGCGCCGAAGCGTTTCCTCGAAGTGGCCGCGCAGCTGAGCGACGCCAGCATGGCGGCGTACCGCAAGCTCGTGTACGAAACCCCCGGCTTCACCGACTACTTCTTCTCGGCCACGCCCATCCGCGAGATCGCCGAACTCAACATCGGCTCGCGCCCGGCCTCGCGCAAGGCCACCCGCGCCATCGAGGACCTGCGGGCCATCCCGTGGGGCTTCAGCTGGGGCCAGTGCCGCGTGGCGCTGCCGGGCTGGTGCGGCTTCGGTTCGGCCGTCGAGAAGTTCCTCGGCAAGGACGAAACCCAGCGCAAGGAAGGCCTGACCGTCCTGCGCCGCATGCACAAGCAGTGGCCGTTCTTCCGCACGCTGATGTCGAACCTCGACATGGTGCTCGCGAAGAGCGACCTCGCCATCGCGGCGCGTTACGCCGACCTGGTGGAGGACAAGAAGCTCGGCAAGCGCATCTTCACGGCCATCGAGGCCGAGTGGCAGCGCACGAACGACGCCCTCTCGCTGATCACCGGCGAGGCGCGCCGCCTGCAGTCCAACCCGTCGCTCGCCCGTTCCATCGAGCACCGCTTCCCGTACCTCGACCCGCTGAACCACCTGCAGGTCGAACTGATGCGCCGGCACCGCCAGCGCGTGGAAGGCGACCCGCAGAACGAGCGCGTGCAACGCGGCATCCACATCTCCATCAACGGGGTGGCGGCCGGGTTGCGGAACACGGGCTGATCGCCCGTCGGAGCGGTTCGTAGAATGCAGTCCATGCGCCTCGGCCGCTCCACCCGTCGACTCGTCTCCTGGATCGCGTGCCTCGCGATCCTGGTGGGTGCGCTCGCGCCCGCCGTGTCGCACGCGCTGCAGTCCTCCGGCGGCAGCACGTGGGTCGAGGTGTGTTCGGCGCTGGGGGCCAAGCTCGTGAAGGTCGACGACGATTCGTCGTCGTCGACGCCGGCCGGGCCCCTGCTCGAACATTGCCCGTACTGCTCGCTGCATGCGAGCGACCTCGCGCTGCCCCCGGCGGCGCTTCCGGTGCCGGTCCTCGCCGCCACCCACGCCGGCCCGCCCGAGCGTTTCCTCACCGCGCCGCGCACGCCCTTCGCGTGGGCCGCCGCGCAGCCGCGCGCGCCGCCACGCCTGTCCTGACCCTGTCGACACCCCCGCCGCCCTTCGCGCCGCGGGCTGTTCCACCTGGCCGCTCGCGGCCGTCAGGATTTCTTTCATGGACACCCCCCTTTCCGCCGCGGACCGCCGCGCGGCGCTGCACCGCATCCTCTGGCGCCTTCACTTCTGGGCGGGCCTGATCGGCGCGCCGATCGTGCTGTTCGCCGCCCTCACCGGGCTGCTCTACGTCTTCAGCCCGCAGATCGAGGCGTGGCGGCACGGCCACCTCGACCACGTGCCCGTCGCGGCGCAGGCGCTGCCACTCGACAACCAGGTGGCCGTCGCGCTGGCCGAAGCGCCCGGCAGCACGCTGCGGTTCGTCGTTCCGGCGTTCCGGCCCGGGGACACGACCCAGGTGTACGTCACCGGCGCGCATGCCCACTCCGCCGAGGGCGGCGGGCACGACCACGGCCTGCCCACCGGCCGCATCGTCTACGTCGACCCGGGCACCGGCCAGGTGATCGGCCAGCTCGACGAGATGCAGCGGTTCAAGACCTGGGCGAAGAAGCTGCATTCGAGCGCGCTCCAGGGCGACGGCTGGCGCTGGGTGCTCGAACTCGGGGCCAGCTGGATGCTGGTGCTGTTCGCGAGCGGGCTGGTGTTGTGGTGGCCGCGGTCGCAGGCCGATGGCGGACGCGGCTGGCGGGCGCTGGTCCCGCGAGGCGGGTACGGCCGGGCCACGTGGCGCGACTGGCATGCCACGGTCGCGATCGCGCTGGGCCTCGTGCTGGGGGTGGTGCTCGTGACGGGGCTCACCTGGTCGCGCCACAGCGGCGACCGGTTCCGCGTGGTGCAGCAGGCGCTCGGGCAGGAGTCGACCAAGGCGCCGCGTGACCTGGCCTCCGCGCCCGGTGACGGCCCGTTGCAAAGCTGGCAGGCCGTGTGGGACCGGGCCCGCGCGCAGGCGCCCGACATCGCGATGTCGATCAGCGCGCCCAAGGGTCCGACGGGTGTCTGGCGCGCCGACAACTTCGACCGGTCGCAGCCGACACGACGCTTCAGCCTCGCGCTGGACGCCCGCACCGGCGCCACGCTGTTCTCGTCGGGCTGGCGCGACCAGCCGATGCTGGCGCAGGCGACCGGCGTGGGCATCCCGTTCCACCGCGGGGAGTTCGGCGTGTGGAACCAGATCGTGCTGGCGCTCGCTGCACTGGCAGCGGTGTTCTCGGTGGCGTCGGGGCTCGTGATGTGGTGGAAGCGGCGGCCGAAGGGGCGTGTGGCGGCGCCACCGTTGGGCCTGGCGCAGGTTCGGCAGGCGCCGGTGTGGCTCTGGGCTGTTCTCGGGGCACTGGGGTGGGGGATGCCGTTGTTCGGTTGGAGCGCCGGCGTGCTCGTGCTCCTCGAAGCCACCCGGTTCGTCCGCCACACCACGGCACGCCTCACCTAGCGGTCATCCCGGCGAACGCCGGGATCCACAGCGGTCAGGGCGCGCCGTGCGGCGGGTGGGCCCCGGCGCTCGCCGGGGTGACGGCCTGTCGGAGCAACTGCGCCACCACCCCCACCGCAATGATCTCCGGCTCCTTGCCCTCGATCCCTTCGATCCCGATCGGGCACGTCATTCGCGCGACGGCTTCCGCCGGCACCCCGCGCTGCTCGAAGCGGTGGATGAACTTCTGCCGCTTCGTCCTCGACCCGATCAGCCCGAAAAACGCGAAGTCACCCCGCCGCAGGATGGCCTCGGCGATGCGTTCGTCGAGGTCGTGGCGATGGGTCAGCACGAGGTAGAACGCGCCCGCCGGCGCCTGGGCCACCTCGGCCTCCACGGCATCCACCGCGACGCGGCGGATGTGCGACGGCCCGGGCTCCGCCGGGAACTCGTCCTCGCGTTCGTCGATCCAGTCGACCGTGACGTCGAGCGTGCCCAGCAGCCGCGCCACGGCACGGCCCACGTGGCCCGCGCCGTACAGCTGCAGGTGGAAACGCGGCTGCGGCAACCACGCCACGAGCGCCGCCTCGTCGAGCGGCGCGAACGCCAGCGTCACCACGCCGCCGCAGCACTGTCCGAGCGACGGCCCCAGCGCCTGCTCCACCGAATGCGCCACCACCCGCCCGGCCGCGAGCATCTCGCGCGCGGTGGCGATGGCCTGCCATTCGAGGTGGCCGCCGCCGACCGTGCCGAGACACTCGCCGGCGCTCACCACCATGCGCGTGCCGGCGTCGCGCGGCACCGAGCCCTTCGCGTGGGCCACCGTCACCAGCACCGCCGGCCGCCCTTCGGCGACCCAGCGGGCCGCGTGGTCCTTCAGCATGCCGACTGCACCGCGCCGAGCGCCGTGAGGATGGCCTCGGGCGTGGCGGGCGCCTGCAGCGGCGGGTCGACGCGGTGGCCGCCCGCCGCGGAGATGGCGTCGCGGATCGCGAAGAACACCGAGAACGGCAGCAGCAGCGGCGGTTCGCCCACGGCCTTGCTGCGGTGGACCGTCTCGGCCGCGTTGTCGGCGTCGTAGAGGCGCACGTCGAACACCGGCGGGCAGTCGTTGGCAGTGGGGATCTTGTAGGTGCTGGGCGCGTGCGTGGCCAGCAGCCCGGCGCGCGGCGCATCGGCCGGCAGCCACACCAGTTCCTCGGTGGTGAGCCAGCCCATGCCCTGGATGAAGGCGCCCTCCACCTGGCCGATGTCGATGGCGGGGTTCAGAGAACGGCCCACGTCGTGCAGCACGTCGGCGCGCAGCAGCTTCCACTCGCCGGTCAGCGTGTCCACCACCACCTCGCTCACGGCCGCGCCGTAGGCGAAGTAGTAGAACGGCTTGCCCTGCATCGTCTCGCGGTTCCAGTGCAGGCCCGGCGTGGCGTAGAAGCCGTCGGACCACAGCTGGATGCGCGCGAAGTACGCCTGCTTGACCACCTCGACGAACGGGATCGGCTGCTCGCCCACCCACACGGTGCCGTCGGCGAACCGCACGTCCGCCGGACCGTGTTTCGCCACGAGGAAGGCCGTGAGACGCTCGCGCAGCTGGCGGGCCGCGTCCTGCGCGGCCTTGCCGTTCAGGTCGGCGCCGGTGGACGCGGCCGTGGCCGACGTGTTGGCCACCTTCTGCGTGTCGGTGCCGGTCACGCGCACGCGGTCGAAGTCGACGCCCAGCTCGTGCGCCACCACCTGGGCCACCTTCGTGTTGAGCCCCTGGCCCATCTCGGTGCCGCCGTGGTTCACGAGGATGGAGCCGTCACCGTAGATGTGGACGAGCGCGCCCGCCTGGTTCAGGTGGACCACGTTGAACGAGATGCCGAACTTGACCGGCGTGAGCGCGAGGCCGCGCTTGAGCACCGGGCTCGACGCGTTGTACGCGGCCACCGCGGCGCGGCGCGCGCGGTAGTCGCTGGTGGCTTCCAGCTGCACCACGAGCGGGGCGATCTGGTTGTCCTCGACGACCTGGCCGTACGGCGTGACGTTGCGCTCGTCCACGCCGTAGAAGTTGGCGCGGCGCACGTCGAGCGGGTCCTTGCCGAGCGCACGGGCCACGGTGTCCAGGATGTACTCGACGGCGATGGCGCCCTGCGGGCCGCCGAAGCCGCGGAACGCGGTGTTCGACTGCGTGTTCGTCTTGCCCGAGTAGCCGTGGATGGCGACGTCGGGCAACCAGTAGGCGTTGTCGAAGTGGCATAGCGCGCGCGTCATCACCGGCGCCGACAGGTCGGCCGAATGGCCGGCGCGGGACACCATCGTGATCTCGCTGCCGAGGATGCGCCCGTCGTCGTCGTAGCCCACCTCGTACGCGTAGTGGAAGCAGTGTCGGCGGCCGGTGATCAGGAAGTCGTCGTCGCGGTCGGGGCGCAGCTTGACGGGTCGGCCCAGCTGGCGCGACGCGATGGCCGCGATGCAGGCGAACACCGCCGATTGCGACTCCTTGCCGCCGAAACCGCCCCCCATGCGCCGGCACTGCACCTGCACCTGGTTCGACGACAGGTTCAGCACGTGGGCGATCAGGTGCTGCATCTCGCTCGGGTGCTGCGTGGAGCAGTGCACCAGCATGCCGCCGTCCTCCTGGGCGATGGCGTAGCTGATCTGGCCCTCGAGGTAGAACTGCTCCTGGCCGCCGACGAACAGCGTGTCCTTCAGGCGGTGCGGCGCCGCGGCGATGGCCCCGGCCACGCCGCCGGGGTGGCTCGTGCGGACGAGGTGCGACGGCGGCACCACGTACTGGCCCAGCGCATGCGCCTCCTGCGGCGTCAGCACGGGCGGCAGCGGCTCGATCGTCAGCACCTCCTTCGCGCGGGCCGCGGCGCGGCGGGCGGCGTCGCGGGTGCGGGCGACCACCGCGAACACGGGCTGGCCCACGTAGCGCACCTCGCCCTCGGCGAGGATGGGGTCGTCGTGTTCGAGGGCGCCGCATTCGTTGACACCGGGCAGGTCGGCGGCCGCGATCACGGCCACCACGCCGGGCATCGCGCGGATCGGGTCGAGGTCGAGGCCGACCAGCCGGCCACGGGCCACCGGGGAGAGGCCCAGCGCCGCGTGCAGCGTGCCGGCCAGTTCGGGGATGTCGTCGGTGTAAGGGGCCTCGCCGGCCACGTGCAGGTGGGCCGATTCGTGAGCGCGACTCACGCCCACGCGCGCGCCCCGGGCCTGCCGGATGAAGGGATCGACGGGCTTGTTCATGTCAGGCCCCTTCCCTTTCCATCGACGCGAACACGCTCGTCGCGCTGGCCGGCAGCGGGTCGTCGGCCCGCGTCTCCAGCCACCAGCGCCGCAGCAGGTTGCGCGCGACGGTCAGGCGGTACGTGCTGCTGGCCCGCAGGTCGGTCATCGGCGTGAAGTCGGTGGCGAGCGCCGCCTGCGCGGCGCGCACGGTGGCCTCGGTCCAGGGCTGGCCCAGCACCGCAGCCTCGGCGGCGGTCGCGCGCTTGACCACCGCGGCCATGCCGCCGAAGGCGATGCGCACGTGCGACACCACCCCGCCGTCCACCCGGATCGCGAGGCCCGCGCACAGCGCCGAGATGTCGGAGTCGTACCGCTTGCTGACCTTGTACGCGCGCACCTGCGCGGCGGTGTCGGGCACGACGAGGCCCGACACGAACTCGCCCGGCTCCAGCGCGTTCTTCTGGTAGCCCAGGTAGAAGTCGGTGAGCGGCATCCGGCGCACGCGGTCGCCGCGGCGCAGCTCGATGGCCGCGTCCAGCGCCATCAGCACCGGCGGCGAATCGCCGATGGGCGAGCCGTTGGCGACGTTGCCGCCCATCGTGCCCGCGTGGCGGATGGGGGGCGAGGCGAAGCGAAGCCACACGTCGGTGAGCGCGGGGTGGCGCTCGACCAGCGCGCGCCAGGCGTCCTCCAGCGACACGCCCGCGCCGATGTACAGCCCCTCGGCCGTGGCCTCCAGGCGCTTCAGTTCGGGCACCCGCCCGACCCAGACCAGGTCGCCCACGTCCCGGAACTGCTTGTTGACCCACAGGCCGATGTCGGTGTTGCCGGCCAGGATGCGGGCCTTCGGCATCGCCTCGAGACAGGCCGCCAGCGCGTCGAGGGACGCGGGCGCGTGGAACCGGTCCACCCGGCCGCCCGCCTGCGGGTTCGGCGCCGCGTAGTCGAGGCCCCGGTCGCCGGCGAGCGACTTCAGCGCCGCCACCACGGGCGCCGGGTCCAGCCGCACGGCGGGCAGGTCGAACATGCGTTCCCCGGCGTCGAGGATCGGGCGGTAGCCGGTGCAGCGGCACAGGTTGCCCGACAGGTCGTCAGCCAGCGCCTGCCGCGTGGGGCGGCTGCCGCACGCCTGATGGCGTTCGTACGTGGACCACAGCGACATCGCGAAACCCGGCGTGCAGAAGCCGCACTGGGACCCGTGGCACTCGACCAGCGCCTGCTGGGTGGGGTGCAGCGCGCCGCCGCCCAGGCGTTTCAGGTCCTCGACCGTGAACAGCGCCTTGCCGTCCAGCGTGGGGACGAACTGGATGCAGGCGTTGACCGTCTGCAGCTTCAGGCCCTCGCCGTCGAGTTCCCCCACCACGACGGTGCACGCCCCGCAGTCGCCCTCGTTGCAACCTTCCTTCGTGCCCTGACAATGGGCATCCTCGCGCAGCCATTCGAGCACGGAACGGGTCGGATGGGCGTCCGTCACCTGGACGGTCTGGCCACGGTGGAAGAAGCGGATGGGTTGGGACGTCATGCGGCTGGGTCGGAACACGAGACAATTCGGGGGGAGCGGTATCCACCTCCGGGCGTGGTGTGTATACGATGTGCGGATGGTGCCCGTTCGAGCCGACCCTCCCGCAAATCTTAAGACACCGGGTGTGGAATACAACACGTCGCGCCCGAAGCCTGGAACCTGCCTGGCATGGAACAAGCATGCACCATGCCGACCCTGACTCAATCCCTGCTGTACACACCCGCCTGAACATGGCCGTTTCCCCTCCCACCCGACAGGCGCTGCGCGGCGACCTGCTCGATTTCACGGCCGCACCCGTCTGGGGTGACACCGCGTCCAGCGCGGTGCGTTTCCGTCCCGACCACCACCTGCTCGTCGAGGGTGGCCGCATCGTGGGCGCCCAGCCCGCCGCCGAACCGCTCGACGCGTCCTGGTCCGTGGCCGACCACCGCGGCCACCTGATCCTCCCGGGGTTCATCGACACCCACGTGCACAGCCCGCAGCTCGACGTCATCGCGAGCCACGGCACCGCCCTGCTCGACTGGCTCGACACCTACACCTTCCCCGCCGAACGCCGCTACGCCGACCCGGCCGAGGCCGAGGCCGGCGCGGCCCGCTTCCTCGACGCGCTGATCGCCCACGGCACCACGAGCGCCGTGGTGTTCGCCACCGTCCACCCGGTCAGCGCCGACAAGCTCTTCGCCGCGGCGCGGGCCCGCGGCATGCGCCTCGTCACCGGCAAGGTGCTGATGGACCGCCACGCGCCCGACGGCCTGCGCGACGACGTCGAGCAGGCCGAACTCGACTGCACCGACCTGATCGACCGCTGGCACGGCGTCGACCGCCTCGCGTACGCCGTCACCGTGCGCTTCGCGCCCACCAGCTCGCCGGAGCAGCTCGCGATGGCCGGGCGCCTGTGCGCGTCGCGCCCGGGCCTCTACATGCAGACCCACGTCGCCGAAAACGTCGACGAGGTGAAGTGGGTCGCCGACCTGTTCCCCGAAGCCCGCAGCTACCTCGACGTGTACGCCCGCGCCGGCCTGATGGACGCGCGCGGCGTGTTCGCCCACGGCATCTGGATCGACGACACCGACCGCGCGCTGCTGCACGACCACCAGGCGCTCATCGCCCACAGCCCGTCGTCCAACCTGTTCCTCGGCAGCGGCCTGTTCGGCTGGCGCGCGGCGGAGGCGGCCGGGATCCCGGTGGCCGTCGCGTCCGACGTGGGCGGCGGCACCTCGCTGTCGATCCAGCGCAACCTGGCCGACGCCTACAAGGTGCAGGCGATGGCGGGCGAGCGCCTGTCCGCGTGGACCGCGCTGCACGCCGCCACGCGCGGCGCGGCGCTGGGCCTCGGGCTCGGCGACGAGATCGGCTCGCTCGAGGCCGGCGCCATGGCCGACGTGTGCGTGTGGGACTGGGCCGCCGGCCCCGTCGCCACGCGCCGCCACGAGGTCGCCACCGTGCTGCACGAGAAGGTGTTCGCCTGGATGACGCTGTCGGACGAACGCAACCTCGCCGCCGCCTACGTGGCCGGCGTCCCCCGCCACCAGAGAGGCGCCGCACTCCCATGCTGAGACTCGAGCTGCAGGACATTAGCAAGCAGTACCCCGCCGTCAAGGCCAACGACCGCGTCTCGCTGCGCGTGAAGCCCGGCGAGATCCACGCCGTGCTGGGCGAGAACGGCGCGGGCAAGTCCACGCTGATGAAGATGATCTACGGCGCCGTACGCCCCGACGAGGGCGTCATCCGCTGGAACGGCGAGGTGGTGGACATCCGCAACCCCCACGAGGCGCGGGCGCTGGGCATCAGCATGGTGTTCCAGCACTTCAGCCTGTTCGACACGCTGACCGTCGCCGAGAACGTGTGGCTGGGGCTCGACAAGGGCATGTCGCTGAAGCAGGTCACCGCGCGCATCGTCGAGGTGGCCGCCGCGTACGGCCTCGACGTGGCGCCCGACCGCCCGGTGCACACGCTGTCGGTGGGCGAGCGCCAGCGCGTCGAGATCGTGCGCGCGCTAATGACCAACCCGCAGCTGCTGATCCTCGACGAACCCACCTCGGTGCTCACGCCGCAGGCCGTCGAGAAGCTGTTCGTCGTGTTGCGCAAGCTCGCGGCCGAGGGCTGCAGCATCCTCTACATCAGCCACAAGCTCGACGAGATCCGCTCGCTGTGCCACCACTGCACGGTGCTGCGCGGCGGCCAGGTCACGGGCGAGGTCGATCCCACGCAGGAGACCAACGCGAGCCTGTCGCGCCTGATGATCGGCGCCGAACCGCCGGCGCTGCGCCACCGCGAATCGTGGCCGGGCGGCACCGTGCTGCAGGTCAAGGGGCTGTCGCTGCCGAAGCTCGACCAGTTCGGCACCACGCTCGACAACATCTGGCTGCAGGTGGCCGAGGGCGAGATCGTCGGCATCGCCGGCGTCTCGGGCAACGGGCAGCAGGAGCTGATGGCCGCGCTGTCCGGCGAAGATCCCCGCGCGCCCGACGAATCGGTGCGCCTCTTCGGCAAGGCCATCGGCCACAAGACCCCGCGCCAGCGCCGCGAGGCGGGCCTGCACTTCGTGCCGGAAGAACGCCTCGGCCGCGGCGCGGTGCCGGGCCTCGCGCTCTCGCAGAACACGCTGCTCACGCGCACCCACGCGGTGAGCCCGCGCGGCTGGATCGACACCGGCGCGGTGGTCACCCTCGCGAAGCAGCTGATCCAGGGCTTCAACGTGAAGGCGGGCGGGCCGTCGTCGCCGGCCAAGAGCCTGTCGGGCGGCAACCTGCAGAAGTTCATCGTGGGCCGCGAGATCGACGCGCGCCCGAAGCTGCTGATCGTCTCGCAACCCACCTGGGGCGTCGACGTGGGCGCGGCCGCGCAGATCCGCGCGAGCCTGCTCGCGCTGCGCGACGGCGGCTGCGCGGTGCTGGTCGTCAGCGAGGAGCTCGACGAACTCTTCGAGGTGTCCGACCGGCTGATGGTGATCGCGAAGGGCCGGCTGTCGGCCTCGATCCCCACGCGCGAGGCCACCCGCGCCCAGATCGGCGAATGGATGTCGGGCCTGTGGGACGGCCACGGCACGAACGACCCCACACGGAATGTCTCCCATGCTCCAACTTGAACCCCGGCCGGCCCCGAGCCGGGTGATGTCCCTCGCGTCGCCGGTGATGGCGCTCGCGATCACGATGCTGATCGGCATCGCGATGTTCATGCTGCTCGGCAAGGACCCCGTCCGCGCGCTGCAGATCTTCTTCGTCGAGCCGCTCAAGAGCGGCTACGCGCTCTCCGAGCTCGCGCTCAAGGCCACGCCGCTGCTGATCATCGCGCTGGGCCTCGCGGTGTGCTTCCGGGCCAACGTCTGGAACATCGGCGCCGAGGGCCAGTTCATCGTCGGGGCCGTCGCGGCCGGCGGTGTCGCGATGCACGCGGACGCGGGCACCGGCGGCTGGTTCGTGGTCCTGGTGCTGGCCGCCGGCGTGCTGGGCGGCATGGCGTGGGCCGGCATCGTCGCGTTCCTGCGCGACAAGGCGAACGCGAGCGAGATCCTCGTGAGCCTGATGCTCGTCTACGTGGCCACGCTGCTGCTCGGCTACTTCGTCTACGGCCCGTGGAAGGACCCCGCGGGCTACAACTTCCCGCAGACCATCCGCTTCGCCACGGGCACGCAGGTCCCGAAGCTGTTCCAGGGCCTGCGCGTGAACCTCGGTTCCGTCATCGCGCTGCTGTCGGTGGGCGTGCTGTGGGTGTTCCTGTTCCGCACCTACGCGGGCTTCCAGCTGCAGGTGGGCGGCCTCGCGCCGGCCGCCGCGCGCTACGCGGGCTTCTCGTCGCGCAAGGCGCTGTGGATGGCGCTGCTGATCTCGGGCGGCATGGCCGGCTTCGCCGGTGCGCTCGACGTGGCCGGCCCGCAGGGGCAGCTCACGCCGTACATCCCCGCGGGCTACGGCTTCGCGGCCATCATCGTCGCGTTCGTCGGGCGGCTGCATCCGGTGGGCATGGTGTTCTCGGCCATCCTGATGAGCATGTTCTACATCGGCGGTGAACTCGCGCAGACGCGCATGGGCCTGCCCAAGTCGCTCACCGGCGTGTTCCAGGGCCTGCTGCTGTTCACGCTGCTCGCGTGCGACACGCTGATCGCCTACCGCGTGCGCTGGCGGAGCCGCGCGCCGGCCCACGCCACGGGGGCCGCATGATGACGACGATGGACGCCCTGCCCCTCCTCATCGCCACCACGCTCAGCGCCGGCACGGTGCTCGCGTTCGCCGCGCTCGGCCTGCTGATCAACGAACGCGCGGGCATCCTGAACCTCGGCGCCGAGGGCATGATGCTCGTCGCCGCGCTCGCGGGCTTCGCCACCGCCGTGCACACCGGCAACGACTGGCTCGCGTTCGCCGCCGGCATGGGCGCGGGCGCGCTGATGGCCGCGGCCTTCGGCGTGCTCGTGATCTGGCTCAACACCAACCAGTACGCCACCGGCCTCGCGCTGAGCCTGTTCGGCACGGGCTTCTCGGCGTTCATGGGCCTCCGCTACACCAAGGAGACGCTGCCGGCTCGCCCCGAGTGGGGCATCCCCGGCCTGTCGCACCTCGAGTTCGTCGGGCCCGCGTTCTTCCGCCAGCACCCGCTCGTCTACATCGCCATCGCGCTCACGATCGCCCTCGCGTGGTTCCTGTACCGCTCGCGCGCCGGACTGGTGCTGCGCGCGGTGGGCGAGTCGCCCGAATCGGCGCATGCGCTGGGCTATCCGGTGCGGCGCATCCGCCTCGCCGCGGTGATGGCCGGCGGCGCCTTGTGCGGCCTGTCGGGCGCGTACATCTCGGTGGTCTACACGCCGCTGTGGGTCGAGGGCATGGTGGCCGGCAAGGGGTGGATCGCGCTGGCGCTCACCACGTTCGCCACGTGGCGTCCGGCACGGGTATTGCTCGGCGCGTACCTGTTCGGCGGCGTGACGATGCTGCAGTTCCACCTGCAGGGCGAGGGGGTGGACGTGCCCAGCCAGATCCTCAGCATGCTGCCCTACCTCGCGACCATCGTCGTGCTGGTGCTGATCTCGCGGAACGCCGCATGGATCCGCGTCAACATGCCGGCCTCGCTCGGCAAGCCGTTTTCACCGGGGTCCTGACGGGGCCCTTCGCTAGACTTCCGTTCGCCCGCGTTCGCTCATTCCTGGAGAAGAAGATGACCCAACTTTCGAAACGTACCCTGCTGTCCATCGCAGGGTGGTCCACCCTCGCCGCCACCGCCGCGCTCGTCGGCTGCGGCAAGAAGGAGGAAGCCGCGCCCGCACCGGCGCCGGCCGAGCCCGCGTCCGCCGCGGCGCCCGCGCCCAAGGCCGATCCGCTGAAGGTGTCCTTCGTCTACGTGGGCTCCATCGGCGACGGCGGCTGGACCTTCGCGCACGACAACGCCCGCAAGGCGCTCGAGAAGGAATTCGGCGACAAGATCACCACGAGCTACGTCGAGAACGTGCCCGAGGGCGCCGACGCCGAGCGCGTGTTCCGCGACCAGGCCGGCCAGGGCGCGAAGCTGATCTTCGGCACCACCTTCGGCTACATGGAGCCCATCCTCAAGGTGGCCCCCGAGCTGAAGGACGTCAAGTTCGAACACGCCACCGGCTTCAAGACCGCCGACAACGTGCGCACCTACGACAGCCGCACGTACGAGGGCGCGTACATGGCCGGCATCATCGCCGGCGCGATGACCAAGTCGAACACGCTGGGTGTCGTGGGCTCGGTGCCCATCCCCGAGGTGATCCGCAACATCAACTCGTTCACGCTGGGCGCGCAGAGCGTGAACCCGAAGATCAAGACCAAGGTGGTCTGGGTCAACGAATGGCTGAACCCGCCGAAGGAATCCGAGGCCGCCACGTCGCTGATCAACGGCGGCGCCGACGTGCTGATGCAGAACACCGACTCCAACGCCGTGCTGAAGACGGCCGAGAGCAAGGGCAAGTTCGCGTTCGGCTGGGACAGCGACATGACGTCCTACGGCCCGCAGGCGCACCTCGCCTCCGCCGTCATCAACTGGGCCCCGTACTACATCAAGGCCACGAAGGACGCGCTGGACGGCACCTGGGCCACCGGCGGCGTGTGGTGGGGTGTGAAGGAAGGCGCGATCGACATCGTGTCCATCTCCGACAAGGTGCCGGCCGACATCAAGGCCAAGGTCGAGACCGTCAAGGCCGGCCTGAAGGACGGTTCGTTCTCGATCTGGAAGGGCCCGATCGTGGGCGCCGACGGCAAGGAAGTGCTGAAGGCCGACCAGGTCGCCGACGACAAGTTCCTGAGCGGCATCACGTTCTACGTGAAGGGGGTCGAGGGCAAGGTCCCCGGGGGCAAGTAAGCAAACACGGTGGTCACCCCGGCGAACGCCGGGGCCCGCTTTGCCCACCGCGCGCCTTCGCCCGCGGTGGGTCCCGACTTTCGTCGGGATGACACTCCTGGGAGAATGCCTCGATGAACACGACGAACCTCGACGCCATCCCCCGCGACCGCCTGCCGGCCCTGCTGCAGGCCATGCCGAAGGCCGAGCTGCACATCCACATCGAGGGCTCGCTCGAACCCGAGCTGATCTTCGCGCTCGCGGAACGCAACGGCGTGAGCCTGCCGTACCCGAGCGTGGAGGCGTTGCGCGCGGCGTACGCGTTCACCGACCTGCAGAGCTTCCTCGACATCTACTACGCCGGCGCCAGCGTGCTGCTGAAGGAGGAAGACTTCTTCGACATGGCGATGGCGTACTTCCACCGCGCGAAGGCCGACAACGTCGTGCACGCCGAGCTGTTCTTCGATCCGCAGACGCACACCGACCGCGGCGTGCCGTTCGCCACCGTGATCGACGGCCTCGTGCGCGCCTGCGAGACGGCCCAGCGCGAGCTGGGCGTCAGCGCGCTGCTGATCATGTGTTTCCTGCGCCACCTGAGCGAGGAGGCCGCCTTTGAGACGCTCGAGCAGGCCCTGCCCCACCGCCACAAGTTCGCGGGCGTGGGCCTCGACAGCGGCGAACGCGGCAACCCGCCGGAGAAGTTCGCGCGCGTGTTCGCCCGCTGCCGCGAACTGGGCCTGCACCTCGTGGCCCACGCCGGCGAGGAAGGCCCGGCCGCGTACATCTCCACCGCGCTCGACGTGCTGAAGGTCGAACGCATCGACCACGGCGTGCGCTGCGTGGAAGACCCCGCGCTCGTGAAGCGCCTGGCCGCCGAACGCGTGCCGCTCACCGTGTGCCCGCTGTCGAACGTGAAGCTGTGCGTGTACGGCACGATGGCCGACCACAACCTCGCCACGCTGCTGGCCGACGGCCTGTGCGTCACGGTCAACTCCGACGATCCGGCCTACTTCGGCGGCTACATGAACCAGAACTTCCTGGAGACCTTCGCCGCGCTGCCGCAGCTGGGCGCGCGCCAGGCCCACGAACTGGCGGCCAACAGCTTCGAGGCGAGTTTCGTCGACGACGCGCGCAAGCAGGCGTGGCGCGCCGAACTCGACCGGGTGTTCGCCGCCGCCTGACGCCGCGGGTGGAACCGGTGTCAGCCGGAAGGGTCTCTCGAACGTTGGCATCGGGTGAGATGCCATCGACCCGGGAGAAAACCATGAGATCCACCCTCGCCTTCCTCGCGCTCGGCCTCGCCTGCGGCGCGGCGTCCGCCCAGAACCTGCGGTGCGGCAACGCGTACGCCGACCGCGGCGACTCGAAGATGTCCGTGCTGTCGAAGTGCGGCGAACCCGCGCTCCGCGATTCGTTCTGCAAGCCCGACCCGGCGCCGCCGCCCACCGACGGCACCGTGCGGCCCTGCCTCAACGTCGAGACCTGGGCCTATCGCCCCGGCCGCGGCCAGTTCATCACCATCCTGGAATTCCAGGAAGGCACGCTGCAGACGATCCGCTACGGCGACCGCATGCCCTGATCTGCGACAATCCGTCCCACAGAGCGCCTGCGTGCCCCCGCAGGCGTTTCTTTTTTCCGATGTCCAACCCCGGGGCCATGTAGAGGAACACCATGTTCAAAAACCTCGCCCGCGCCAGCGTCCTGCTGTGCGCGATGTCCGCTGCCGTGCTGCCTCTCGCCGCCGGCGCCCAACCTCCCGCCGTCAAACCGCCGCTGCCCGTGGCCTTCGTCTACGTGAGCCCCGTCGGCGAGGCCGGCTGGACCTACCAGCACAACCTCGGCCGCCGCGCGATGGAGCAGGCACTCGGGCCGCTCGTGAAGACCACCACCGTCGAGGCCGTGCCCGAGGGAGCCGAGTCCGAGCGGGTGCTGCGCGACCTCGCGGCCCAGGGCAACAAGCTGATCTTCGCGACGAGCTTCGGGTACCTTGAACCCGCGCTGCGCGTGGGCGCCGAGTTCCCGGGCACGGCGTTCGAACACGCCGGCGGCTACCGCACCGCGGCGAACGTGAACACCTACAACGCCCGCTACTACGAGGGCCGCTACCTCGCGGGCTACGTCGCGGGTCGCACGAGCAAGACCGGCATCGCCGGCTACGTGGCCGGCTTCCCCGTGCCGGAGGTGATCCAGGGCATCAACGCCTTCACGCTCGGCATGCGCGCCGCCCGGCCGGACGCACAGGTGAAGGTGCTGTGGCTCGAGACCTGGTTCGACCCCACGCGCGAACGCGAAGCCGCGCTGGCCCTGGTCGCCCAGGGCGCCGACGTGCTCACCAACCACAGCGGCTCCACGGCCGTCGCGCAAGCGGCGCAGGACAAGGGCGTGAAAGTGATCGCCTACCAGAGCGACATGCGCCGCTTCGCCCCGGACGCCCAGCTGACGGCCATCACGCAGCAGTGGGGCGCCTACTACACCCGCGTGGCCCGTGCCGTGATGGACGGCACCTGGCGCCCGACGCCGGTGTGGGGCGGCATGAAGGACGGGCTGCTCGCGCTGGCGCCGTTCCACCCGTCCGTGCCGGCCGAGGTCGTCAAGGCCGTGCGGGCGCGCGAAGCGGACATCATTGCCGGTCGTTTTCACCCATTTGCCGGTCGTCTGGTCGATCAGGCGGGGCGGGAGCGTCAGGCGCGCGGCACGATGGACGACGCGACGCTCTCGCGCATGAACTGGTTCGTGCAAGGTGTGGCGGGAACCCTGCCGAAACCGTGAGATCGGTCACGCGGCGGCATGGGGATTGCTTTTCCACGGGTCCTGACGGTTCTGACACAACAACCATGACCCAGAGACGCCCCCTGCCCCGCCTCCTGCCGCTCACCGCCGCGGCCCTCATGGCCACCGTGCCCGGCTGGGCCGCCGCCGAGACCAGCCCCTACTACGTCGGCGTGAGCCAGGGGTTCACCGGCGACACCAACGTGTACCGCACCCCGGACGGCCAGGGCAAGTACAAGGACATCATCTCGTCCACGGGCCTGCTCGCCGGCATCGACCAGCCTTTCGGGCGGATGCGCCTCGGCGCCAAGGCGGCGGTCAACTGGAACAACTTCGTCAAGAACAAGCAGTTGAACAACACGTCCCACGACGTGCTGGCCACGCTCGAGGGGTCCACCATCGAGCGCATCTCCGGCGACGTGATGCTGTACGACCGCAGCAACCTGAACCGCTACGACCTCAGCGCCGCCGAGGGGGTCAGCACCGCGAAGGATATCCTGCACGTGACCGGGGGTTCCGTGCGGGGCCGCGTGGGCCTCGTCACCACGCTGACGCTCGAGGGCGGCTACTCGTACGAACAGGCCGAACACTCGCTCGACGTGTTCTCGAACCGGGACGTGCGGCAGGGCGCAGTCAACCTCGGCCTGCGCCTGGCCCCGAGCGACCTGTGGAGCGTGCGGCTGGGCGTGCGCCGCACCGACGGCAAGTACCCCCGCTACCAGTCGACCAGCGGCGCGCTCGGCGACGACTTCACCCGCGACGACATCGACCTCTCCTTCACCTGGGTGCCCACCTCGAACAGCAAGTTCGACGCGCGCATCAGCAACACGAAGGAAGAGCACTCGGTGCAGGAGCAGCGCGACAGCCGCTATGTCACCGGCCTGCTCGGCTACGACTGGACCCTCACCGGCAAGACGCGCATGCGCTTCCAGTTCTCGCGCGACAGCGGTGCGGGCCGCAGCGACTCCGACCTCGGACTCCTGACCGAATCGAGCGACACCCAGGTGCGCAACGCGTTCGTGTGGAAGACGATGTGGGACGCCACGTCGAAGATCAATGTCACGGGCGCCCTCGGCTACAGCCAGCGCAAGCTCGACAACGCGTTCTCGCTCGGAGGTGTCGGCACCGCCACCACGGCCCGCGACAAGCTCACGACCGCCAGCTTGAGCGTGGGCTACGAGGCGCTGCGCAACGTGAAGGTGGGCTGCGGCGTTTCCTATGAGCAGCGCACCGTGCAGGCCGACCAGACCGTCAACTCGACGTATCCGTACGACGTGACCACGGGTCAGTGCAACGTCGCGGTCACGTTGCGCTGAAGCGCACCCCCGAAAACGAAAAGGGCCCGCATCGCGGGCCCTTGTCACATCCGGCGCCACTCAAGCGCGGGCGTCGCCCCAGCGGAGCTCGGTGGTTTCGTCGCCCGGGTACGTGGTGCGCCCGTGGCGATCCACGCAGTACTGCGGCGACGCGATCAGGTCCTCGAACACCGCGCCCTGCGACAGCCGGGTGTAGTCGAACAGGATGCTGCGCGTGAGGCGTGCGTCCTTGCGCACCACGCAGCCGTGGCCCAGCCAGGCCGGACCCTCGATGACGGCGCCGTCTTCCACGCTGACGCCCGACCCGATGTAGACCGGGCCCGTGACCTTGACCTTGTCCCAGTCGACCTTCGTGTTGAGGCCGACCCACACGCCCGGTCGGATCTCGGTGCCGGGCATGTCCATCTGCGCCACCTCGCCGCGCAGCACGCGCATGCAGACGGCCCAGTAGTCGGTGACACGGCCGATGTCGATCCAGTTGAAGTGGCGCTTCTGCACGTAGAAAGGCAGGCCCTGGCTGGCCATCAGCGGGAACAGCTCGCTGCCGATGTCGAACACCTGGTTCTTCGGCACGAGTTCGAGGGCGTGCGGCTCGAACAGGTAGATGCCGGTGCTGGCGAGGGTCGACAACGCGTCCTCCGGCTTCGGCTTCTCCTGGAACTGCGTGATGCGGCCGTCCTTGTCGGAGACGACGATGCCGTAATTGCTCACCTGCTCGCGCGGCACGTCGAGGCCCACGACACTGGCCACGGCCTTCTTCGTCTTGTGCTCGAACACCGCGGCCTGGATGTCGAGGTCGATGATGGCGTCACCGCACAGCACGATGGTGGTGTCGTCGAAGAAGCCGCTGTGGTCCTGGATGCGGCGCATGCCGCCGGCCGATCCCATCGGCTTCGGGATGATCTCGCCGTGCTCGCGCACGCCCTCGAACGAATAGCCGATGTTGACGTTCCAGCGGTGGCCGTTGCCGAAGTAGTTCTCGATCTTCCAGTGGGAGTGGGCCACGTTGATCATGATGTCGCGCACGCCGTAACGCGCGAGGTGTTCGATGATGTACTCGAGCACGGGTTTGCCGAGGATCGGGATCATCGGCTTCGGCAGCTGCTTCGTCAATGGGCGGACCCGCGTTCCCTGGCCCGCGGCCAGAATCATCGCTTTTGTCATGGGGGCGTTCTCCTTCGATCTTCGGAATGCCGCGGCCCGGTCCGGAGCGCATCGGCGGCGCCGCGGAACGTGTCGCGTGAGGGGGTCGTGTGGGGGGTTCAGCCGGTGCGGCCGTAGGTGTCCTCGAACCGGACGATGTCGTCCTCGCCCAGGTAGCTGCCCGACTGGACCTCGATGATCTCGAGGTCCACCTTGCCCGGGTTGGCCAGGCGGTGCGTCTGGCCGAGCGGGATGTACGTGCTCTGGTTCTCGGTCAGCAGCAACTTCTTGTCGCCGCAGGTGACCTCGGCCGTGCCGGTCACCACGATCCAGTGTTCGGCGCGGTGGTGGTGCATCTGCAGGCTCAGCGTGGCGCCGGGCTTGACCATGATGCGCTTGACCTGGAAGCGAGGGCCCGCGTCGATGCTGTCGTACCAGCCCCAGGGGCGGTGGACCTTGCGGTGCAGCGTGTGTTCGTGGCGGTCGCAGGCGCCGAGGTGGCTGACGATCTTCTTGACGTCCTGGCTGCGGCTGCGGTCGGCCACCATGACGGCGTCGGCGGTTTCCACCACCACCACGTCGTCGAGGCCCACCACGCTCACCAGGCGGCTGCTGGCGTGGACCAGCGTGTTGCGCGAGTCCTGGAGCATCACGTCGCCCACCTGGGCGTTGCCATCGGCGTCCTTGCCGGCCACCTGCCACACGGCATCCCAGGCACCCAGATCGCTCCAGCCTGCCGCAAGACTGACCATGCGGATGTCGAATTTACTGCCTGGGCACTTCTCCATGACTGCGTAGTCGACGGATTCGGCGGGAACGGCGGCAAATTCTGCCTTGCCGGGGCGGATGAACGAGGTGTCGGTGGATCGCGCGCGCCACGCGGCTTCGGTGGCTTCCAGGATGTCCGGGCGGAACGTGCGCAGCGCGTCCAGCCAGACGGACGCCTTGAGCACGAACATGCCGCTGTTCCAGCTGTAGTCGCCCTCGGCGATGTAGCGCTGGGCCGTGGCCTCGTCGGGCTTCTCGACGAACTGGGCGACGAGGTCGGCGCCTTCGCCCGGCGTGCTGCGGATGTAGCCGTAGCCGGTCTCGGGGCGGTCGGGCTGGATGCCCAGGATGGCGATGGCGCCCTTGCCGGCCAGGCGCACGGCGTCCTGCAGGGCGCGCGTGAAGGCCTCGGGGTCGGTGACGGTCTGGTCGGCGGGGCTGACCACCAGCACGGGGTCCTTGCCGCCTTCGCGGGCCTGCAGCGCCGCCAGCGTGAGGGCCGGCGCGGTGTTGCGACCGGTGGGCTCCAGCAGCAGGGCCTGCGGGGTGACCTTGGCCTCGCGCAGCTGGTCGAGCACGAGGAAGCGGTGTTCGTCGTTGCCGACCACCAGGGGCGCGTCGACCGCGATGTCGGCGGCGCCGAGGGCCGCGAGGCGGGCCACGGCCTGCTGGAAGAGGCTGCGGTCGCCCGACAGCACGAGGAACTGCTTGGGGTAGCCGGCACGGGACAGCGGCCACAGGCGCGTACCGCTGCCGCCGGCCATGATCACGGGCAACACGGGAAGAGAGGGGGACATCGGCAACCTCGGGCGGTAGAAGGTTCAGGGTCTCGCCCGGCCGGGTGGGCCGGGCGAGAGGCTCAGGGTTTTTCCTGAGCCCCCTTCTGCAAACTTCGGGCCACCGGGCCCGCGCCGTGTTTCAGGATGTCAGAACAGGCTCTCGCGGACGTAGATCACGTCGTTCGGCTTGAGCTGCGTGTCCATCGTGGGCTCGATGATCTTCACGTTGCCATCGGCGTCCTTCCGATGCAGTTTCATGCCCTTCTGCGTGCCCCGCTGCGTGAGGCCGCCCCCTGCGGCGAGGGCCTGCATCACGGTCATGCCCCGCTCCAGGCGCAGTTGCCCGCCACGCATCACTTCACCGTAGATGTAGAAGGACGGCACGCGGTCCACGTAGATGACGTCGCCGTTCAGCACCATGGGGTCGTCCGACTTCGCGGCGCCACCGAACAGGGACGGCAGATCGACCTCCTGCCGGAAAGCTTTGCCGTCGCGTGTGCCGACCAGTGTCACGGTTTCACTGCCGCCGGTGGCCACACCGCCGGCCAGCGCGATCAGGTCGCTCAGCTTCAGTCCGGCCTGCTCGATGGGGTAGCGCCCCGGCTTGTTCACGAGGCCCAGCACCGAGGCTTGGTGGCCACGCACCTGTGAGACGGCGATGTTGACCTGGGGCGCCTTCAGGAAGTTGCCCTTCAGCAGGCCGTCGGCGATGACCTTCTCGGCCGCCTGCACGCTCAGGCCGCCCACCTTCACCGAGCCGAGCAGCGGGTAGCTGATGGTGCCGGTCTCGGAGACGCGCGTCTCGAGGGTCAGGTCGGCATTCTGGTAGACGGTGATCTTCAGGACGTCACCGGGGCCCAGCACGTACTCGCGGAGGGTGTCGATCTGCGCGTGGGCCGAAGCCATCAGCAGGAACGACATGATGAGCGCAAAAAAGCGCCGGGCGAGCGAGGATGACGGAAGATAGGTCTTGTTCATGGGCGTTCGGGGATCAATCCGGGACATGAGGAATGTCCCTTTCAAGCAATCCCCGGGCCTGCCTGCCCGGCGGCCCCGCGACGCCGTCAGCTGCCGGTCAAGCCGTTGACGATGTGGGCGTAGATCATCACGTTGACGAACAGCAGCACGAGCACCATCGAGAACCGGAACACCTTGACGGACAGGCGCCGCCAGTCGGAGTCCTCGATGGCGACGTAGACCCCCCAGCTGACGCCGCTGCACGCCAGAAGGAAGGCCGCGAGCCCCAGAACAACCCAGCTGAAGATGACCATGCGATTGAAGGACGGTTTGTTGTTGTCGTTGTTCTGGTCAGACCAGGATGGCCAGCCGCTCGAGAATCAGCACCGCGAAGAACGCCAGGCCCGCGAACACCGTCCACTTGAGCACCACGAGGCCGTAGTGGCGGAAGCGGACCTGCCCCGTGCCAATGTACATCGCGAAACACACGATGGCCGCCACCCCCAGCAGCAGGAAGATCCAGCGCGCGATCAGCATGGTCGACGCGCCGTCACCAGGCCGGGGCCAGCGCGGCCAATCCGGCGGGTGCGTCGCGTTCGTCGTCGAACGTCACGATCTCGTAGCTGCTGCGGTCGGCCAGCACCGCGCGCATCAGCTTGTTGTTGAGCGCATGCCCCGACTTGAACGCGGTGTACGCGGCCAGCAGCGGGTGGCCGCACACGTGCAGGTCGCCGATGGCGTCGAGGATCTTGTGCTTCACGAACTCGTCGTCGTAGCGCAGGCCACCGGCGTTCAGCACGCGGTAGTCGTCCACCACGATGGCGTTGTCCATGCTGCCGCCCAGGCCCAGGCCGCGCGAGCGCATCAGTTCCACGTCCTTCGTGAAGCCGAACGTGCGGGCGCGCGCGATGTCGCGCTTGTAGAAGCCCGAGCCCATGTCGAACGTGACCTGCTGGCCGGTCTGGTTCACGGCCGGGTGGTCGAAGTCGATCTCGAACGTGAGCGTGTAGCCGTTGAACGGGGACAGCCGCGCCCACTTGAGGCCCCGGCCCTCGCCTTCGCGGATCTCCACGGGCTTGACGATGCGCAGGAAGCGCTTCGGCGCCTTCTGCAGCTCGATGCCCGCGCTCTGCAGGAGGAACACGAACGACGCGGCCGAACCGTCGAGGATGGGCACTTCCTCGGCGGTGATGTCGACGATCAGGTTGTCGAGCCCGAGGCCGGCGCACGCCGACAGCAGGTGCTCGATGGTGTTGACCTTCGGCGCCCCGGGATCGCCCCCGGGCGAGATGGTGGTGGCCATGCGCGTGTCGCACACCGTTTCCGCGCGCACGGGAATGTCGACCGGCACGGGCAGGTCGATGCGGCGGAACACGATGCCGGTGTCGGGCGCGGCCGGGCGCAGCGTCAGTTCGACGCGCTGGCCGCCATGCACCCCCACGCCAACCGCGCGGGTGATGGATTTGAGGGTACGTTGGGCGAGCATGGCCATGATTTTAAGGCGAGCGTGCGCTCACCGCCCGACAGCGGTACCTACGGTTGCAATAGGCGGTGACTAAGGCCACCTTGCCGTCACCCCGATGAACATCGTGGCCCACCGTCCGCCGGCGCGCCGACGGGCAGTGGGTCCCGGCTTTCGCCGGGATGACAGCGCTTCGAGATCAGTCCGCCTGCTTGCGCAGGAAGGCGGGGATCTCGATCTCGTCCATGCCATGGCTCGCCAGGGCATCGACCTTCGCCGCGGCCGTGCGGCCGTTGCGCCACACGCTCGGCACCGACAGGCTGCTGTAGTCGTGCGAGGCGCCGCCGCCGCTGCCGGCGTGCACCGGCTGGTTCAGCACCGGCAGGTTGTCGGTGCCCGTGCGTTGCACGACCTGGCTGTGGACGACGCTGATCGGGGCCTGCTGGCGCTTGGCCGGGCTCAGGCCGGTGGCGATCACCGTGACGCGCAGCTGGTCGCCCAGCGATTCGTCGTAGGCGGTGCCGTAGATCACGTGCGCGTCGTCGGCGGCGTAGCGGCGGATGCAGTTCATCGCGTTGCGGGACTCGCTCAGCTTGAACGTGCTGCGGCCGGCGGCGATCAGCACGAGCACGCCACGCGCGCCCGACAGGTCGATGCCTTCCAGCAGCGGGCAGGCCACGGCGCCTTCGGCGGCCTTGGCGGCGCGGTCCGGGCCGCTGGCCACGGCCGTGCCCATCATCGCCTTGCCCGGCTCGCTCATCACCGTCTTCACGTCCTCGAAGTCGACGTTCACGAGGCCCGGGATGTGGATGATGTCGCTGATACCGCCCACGGCGTTGCGCAGCACGTCGTTGGCGTGCGCGAAGGCCTGGTCCTGCGTCACGTCGTCGCCCAGCACGTCGAGCAGCTTGTCGTTCAGGATCACGATCAGCGAGTCGACGTTGGCTTCGAGTTCGGCGAGGCCGGCGTCGGCCGCCTTCATGCGGCGGTTGCCTTCGAAGTCGAACGGCTTCGTGACCACGCCCACGGTCAGGATGCCCATCTCCTTGGCCACGCGCGCGATCACCGGCGCGGCGCCCGTGCCCGTGCCGCCGCCCATGCCGGCGGTGATGAACAGCATGTTCGAACCGGCGATCGATTCGCGGATGCGGTCGACGGCCTCTTCACCGGCGGCGCGGCCGGCTTCGGGCTTGGCGCCGGCGCCCAGGCCGGTGTTGCCCAGCTGGATCAGGTGGTGTGCGGTGGAGCGGTTGAGCGCTTGCGCGTCGGTGTTCGCGCAGATGAATTCCACGCCCTGAACGCCTTGGGAAATCATGTGGTCGACGGCGTTGCCGCCGCCACCACCAACGCCGATGACCTTGATCTTGGTGCCCAGGTCGAATTCTTCGATCATTTCGATTGCCATGTTGTTCACTCCATTCGGGGTTGCAGTTGCCATTGACCGTGTCGGTCGATATTCATCACGTTTCTTCTTGCCGCGGTGTGTGGCCGGCGCTAGCCGGACCCCGCGGTCTTCTGTCGTCGGATTGCTGGCGGCCCCCGGCTCTCCAGCAGGTGACAACCCAGGCATTCACAAACGTGCTTGTGACTCATGTTGTTGACGTCCGGGTTGAATTTCAGAAGTTGCCCAGGAACCAGTCCTTGAGGCGACCAAACCATGTCTTGACGGAACCGGCCTGCTGCGCGGCCTTCATGCCGCGCGAACGACCGAGGCGCGCCTCGTCGAGCAGGCCCATCACCGTGGCCGAGCGCGGGCTCGCGACCATGTCGTGCAGCGCGCCGTGGTACGTCGGGATGCCCTTGCGCACCGGCTTCAGGAAGATGTCCTCGGCGAGTTCGACCATGCCCGGCATCACCGCCGCGCCGCCGGTCAGCACGATGCCCGAGGAGAGCAGCTCCTCGTAGCCGCTCTCGCGGATCACCTGGTGCACGAGCGAGAAGATCTCCTCCACGCGCGGCTCGATCACGCCGGCCAGCGCCTGGCGACTCAGCATGCGGGGTGCCCGGTCGCCGAGGCCCGGCACTTCCAGTTGCTCCGACGGATCGGCGAGCAACTGCTTGGCCACGCCGTACTCCACCTTGATCTCTTCCGCGTCCTTCGTGGGCGTGCGCAGCGCCATCGCGATGTCGCTCGTGATCAGGTCGCCCGCGATCGGGATCACCGCGGTGTGGCGGATGGCGCCGTCGGTGAAGATCGCCACGTCGGTGGTGCCCGCGCCGATGTCGACGAGCGCGACGCCCAGGTCCTTCTCGTCGTCGGTGAGCACCGCATGGCTCGACGCGCTCGGGTTCAGCACGAGCTGGTCCACCTCGAGGCCGCAGCGGCGCACGCACTTGATGATGTTCTCGGCCGCGCTCTGCGCGCCCGTCACGATGTGCACCTTCACCTCGAGGCGCCCGCCGCTCATGCCGATGGGCTCCTTGACCTCGTGGCCGTCGATCACGAATTCCTGCGGCTCGACGAGCAGCAGCCGCTGGTCGTTCGGGATGTTGATGGCCTTGGCGGTCTCGACCACGCGCGACACGTCGACCGGCGTCACTTCCTTGTCGCGCACGATCACCATGCCCGTGCTGTTCTGGCCGCGGATGTGGCTGCCGGTGATGCCGGTGTAGACGCGCGTGATCTTGCAGTCGGCCATCATCTCGGCCTCCTTCAGCGCCTGCTGGATGGACTGCACCGTCGCGTCGATGTTGACCACCACGCCCCGCTTGAGGCCGTGCGCCGCCGCGATGCCGAGGCCGGCCACGCGCAGCTCGCCGCCCGGCAGGACCTCGGCCACCACGGCCATCACCTTGGCCGTGCCGATGTCGAGTCCCACCACGAGGTCTTTGTATTCTTTGGCCATGTTCTCTCTCAGTTTCTTGCTGCCGCCACACCCGCCGCGGCGGCCTGGGTGGTCGTGATGCCCTTGAGCCGCAGTGCGTATCCTTCGTTGTGGCGCAGGTCCGCGAACAGCAGCGGTCGCTGGTACCGCGCGATCACCTGGGCCACCGTGCCGGTGAAGCGCTCGCTGCGCGCCACCAGTTCGTCCTCCGTCCCCCGCCCCAGCTCGATCTCGGCGCCGTTGTCGAACACCGCGTGCCACGAACCGCGCCCGCTCAGCGTCAGCGCGTCCATGCTCATGTCCATGCGCTCGAAGATCGGGCTCAGGCGGCGGTAGGCCGACAGCACGAGCGGCGCCGAACCTTCCGGGCCCTGCAGCGTGGGCAGCGAGTCGTCCTCGACGTCGCCGACGTTGGCCTGGAACACCTCGCCGAACGTGTTGACGAGCTGGTCGCTGCCTTCGTCCATCGACCACAGCGCCGCGGCGCGGTGTTCCTCGAGCAGCACGTTGAGCCGGTTCGGCCACACGCGGTTCACCACCGCGTGGCGCACCCACGGCACCGCCTCGAACGCGCGCTGGCCCTGGCCGAGGTCGAGCGTGAAGTAGTTGCCGGTGATGCGCGGCAGCGCGTTCGCGCGGATGGTGGAGACGCTGTTGCGCGTCACGTCACCCTCCACGCGGATGCCCCGCACGTCGAACATCGGCTGCCGCACGAGCCACGTCACCAACCCCACGAGCACGATCGTCGCCGCCAGGCCGAACAGCACCGAGGCGGTGATGTTCATCAGGCGCACGTCGAGCGGCCGCTCGCGCACGGCGTCGCGTGCGTCGGAGTTGGCGAAGTTGGCGCGGCGGTTCATCGGACGGTCAGGCGGCGCTGTCCAGCGTGGCGCCCGCGATCAGCTGCAGGCAGAGTTGTTCGTAGCTGATGCCGGCCGCCTTCGCGGACATCGGCACGAGCGAATGCGAGGTCATCCCCGGCGACGTGTTGATCTCGAGCAGGAACGGCTTGCGGTCGGACTTGCGGATCATCAGGTCGGCCCGGCCCCAGCCGCGGCAGCCCAGCGTGCGGTACGCCGCCACCACGACGCGCTGAATCTCGGCCTCCTCGTCGGCGGGCAGGCCGCTCGGGCAGTGGTACTGCACGACGTCGGTGAAGTACTTGTTCTGGTAGTCGTACGCGCCATCGGGGGCGGCGATGCGGATCACGGGCAGCGCGCGCGCGTCGGCGCCGGCACCGAGCACCGGGCACGTCACTTCCTCGCCGTCGATGAACTCCTCGCACAGCAGGTCGGGGTCGTACTGCGTCGACAGGGCCACGGCCGCGGGCAGCTCGGCGGCCATCTTCACCTTGGTGACCCCGATGGACGAGCCTTCACGCGGCGGCTTGACGATCAACGGCAGGCCCAGCGCCGCGGGCACGCGGGCGATGCGGTCGTCGGTCTGTTCCTCCGGCGCGAGGCGCACGTAGCGCGGCGTGGGCAGGTTCTCGGCGATCCAGACACGCTTGGTCATCACCTTGTCCATCGCGATGGCCGAGGCCATCACGCCGGAGCCGGTGTACGGGATGCCCAGCAGTTCGAGGGCGCCCTGCACCGTGCCGTCTTCGCCATGGCGGCCATGCAGCGCGATGAAGCAGCGGGCGAAGCCCTGGCGCTTCAGTTCGCCCAGCTCCTGCACGGAGGGGTCGAACGCGTGGGCGTCCACGCCCTGCGACTGCAGCGCGGTCAACACACCACCGCCCGACATCAGCGACACGTCGCGTTCGGCGGATTCACCGCCCATCAGCACGGCGACCTTGCCGAGCGACTTCACATCGATAGAGGAGCTCATGCGCCCTCCTTCAGCAATTCGAGGACCTGCCCCGGGACGGCGCCGATCGTGCCGGCGCCCATCGAGATGACGACGTCGCCGTCGCGTGCGTGTTCGACGATGGCCGACGGCATCTGCGCGATGTCGTCGACGAAGATCGGGTCGACCTTGCCCGCCACGCGCAGCGCGCGGGCGAGCGAACGGCCATCGGCCGCGACCACCGGCGCCTCGCCGGCGGCGTACACCTCGCCCAGCAGCACCGCGTCGGCAGACCCCATCACCTTGACGAAGTCCTCGAAGCAGTCGCGCGTGCGGGTGTAGCGGTGCGGCTGGAACGCGATGACGAGGCGGCGGCCCGGGAACGCGCCGCGCGCGGCCGCGATCACCGCGGCCATCTCCACCGGGTGGTGGCCGTAGTCGTCGATCAGCGTGAATGTGCCCCCCGAACGCGCCGGCTGCTCGCCGTAGCGCTGGAAGCGGCGGCCCACGCCGCGGAACTCGCCGAGCGCCTTCACGATGGGGCCGTCGGGCAGCTCGAGCTCGGTGGCCACGGCCACGACGGCGAGCGCGTTCAGCACGTTGTGTTCGCCGGGCAGGTTCAGCGTGACCTCGAGGTCGGGCATCACGACGCCGTTGCGGCGCTGCACCGTGAAGCGCATCTGGCCGCCTTCCAGCGCCTGCACGTTCACCGCGCGCACCTGCACGTCCTCGCCGAAACCGTACGTGACGACGGGGCGCGACACCATCGGGATGATCGAACGCACGCCGGCGTCGTCGCCGCACAGCACGGCCGCGCCGTAGAACGGCATGCGGTGCAGGAACTCGACGAACGCGCCCTTGAGCTTGCTCAGGTCGTGGCCGTACGTGTCCATGTGGTCCGCGTCGATGTTCGTCACGACCGACAACACGGGCAGCAGGTTCAGGAACGAGGCGTCCGACTCGTCGGCTTCCACCACGATGTAGTCGCCCGAACCGAGGCGCGAGTTGGCGCCGGCCGCGTTGAGGCGGCCGCCGATCACGAACGTGGGGTCGAGGCCCGCCTCGGCCAGCACGCTGGTGACGAGCGACGTGGTGGTCGTCTTGCCGTGGGTGCCGGCGATCGCGATGCCCTGCTTCAGGCGCATCAGTTCGGCGAGCATCACCGCGCGCGGCACCACCGGCACGCGTTTCGCGCGCGCGGCGATCACCTCGGGGTTGTCGCCCTTCACCGCGGTGGACGTGACGACGGCCTCGGCGCCGGCGATGTGGGCCGCGTCGTGCCCCACGTACACCTTGATGCCGAGCGAGGCCAGGCGCTGCGTCACCGCGTTGTCGCCCTGGTCGGAGCCGGACACCGCGTAGCCGAGGTTGTGCAGGATCTCGGCGATGCCGCTCATGCCGGCGCCCCCGATGCCCACGAAGTGGATGTGTTTGACGGCGTGTTTCATGACACCAGCTTTTCAAGTTCGTCGGCCACGCGCGCGGCGGCGTGCGGCCGGGCCAATGCACGGGCCTTGCCGGCCATCGCGAGCAGCGTGTCGCGGTTCAGCGTCGCCAGCAGGTCGGCGAGCGCGCGCGGGCTGAAGTCGGTTTGAGGCAGGTGGACCCCCGCGCCGTGCGACGCGAGCCATTCGGCGTTGTCGCGTTGGTGGCTGGTGGTGCTGACGATCAGTGGCACGAGAACTCCAGGGACGCCCGCGGCGCACAGCTCGCTGACGGTGACCGCGCCGGCGCGGCAGAGGATCAGGTCGCACGCCGCGAGGCGTTCGGCCATGTTGTCGATGAAGGGCACCACCTCGGCGTCGAGGCCCATCGAGGCGTACGCCTCCTGGGCCGCGGCGAGGTTGGCCTGCCCCGTCTGGTGGACGATGCGCGGGCGCTGGTCCGGCGCCAGCAGCGCGAGCGCCTGCGGCACGGTGTCGTTCAGCACGCGCGCGCCGAGGCTGCCGCCCACCACCAGCAGCTTCAGCGGGCCGGTGCGGCCGGTGAAGCGCTGGGCGGGGTCGGCGATGGCCTCGATCTCGGCGCGCACCGGGTTGCCCGTGACGAGCCCGCCCTTCGTGCGCGCCGCGGCCTTGCCCTCGAAGCCGAAGCCCACGCGGTCGGCCACCGGCAGCAGCGCCTTGTTGCTCATCAGCAGCGCGGCGTCGGCGTTGACGAGCATCAGCGGCTTGCCGATCAGCGAGGCCATCAGGCCGCCAGGGAAGCAGACGTAGCCGCCCATGCCCAGCACGGCCGAGGTGCCCCGGCGGCGCAGGATCTTCAGGCAGCTCCAGAAGGCCGCGAGCATCCGCAGCCCGCCGGTCATCGTGTGCACGAGGCCCTTGCCGCGCAGGCCGCTGAACGTGATCGTGTCCATCGGGATGCCCGACGGGGGCACGAGCTTGTTCTCCATGCCGTGCGTGGTGCCGAGCCAGCTCACGGTCCAGCCGCGCTGCTGCATCTCGCGCGCGACGGCAAGGCCGGGAATGACGTGGCCGCCCGTGCCGGCAGCCATGATGACGAGGTGACGTCCGCTCATGCGCGTCCCCCTCTCATCATCTGCCGGTTCTCGATGTCCACCCGCACCACGATCGCGAGGGCCACGAGGTTGAGCAGGATCGCCGACCCGCCGAAGCTCATCAGCGGCAGCGTCAGCCCCTTCGTGGGCAGCAGCCCGAGGTTCACGCCCATGTTGATGAAGGCCTGGCCGCCCATCCAGATGCCGATGCCCTGTGCGAACAGCCCCGCGAAGACGCGGTCGAGCGCGATGGCCTGGCGGCCGATGTGGAACAGGCGGCGCGACAGCCAGAAGAAGGCCACGATCACGGCGGCCACACCCACGAAGCCCAGCTCCTCGCCGATCACGGCGAGCAGGAAGTCGGTGTGGGCCTCGGGCAGGTAGTGCAGCTTCTCGACGCTCGAGCCGAGGCCCTGGCCGAAGATCTCGCCGCGGCCGAACGCGATCAGCGAGTGCGACAGCTGGTAGGCCTTGCCGAGCGTGTACTTCACGTCCCACGGGTCGAGGTACGCGAAGATGCGCTCGCGGCGCCACGGACTCGTCGAGATCATCAGCACGAAGGCGCCCACGAGCACGAGCGTGATGATGAAGAACATGCGGCCGTTCACGCCGCCGAGGAACAGGATGCCCATCGCGATGGCCGCGATCACGAGGAACGCGCCCATGTCGGGTTCGGCCAGCAGCAGCAGGCCCACCACGCCCACGGCGATGGCCATCGGGAACACCGCGCGGAAGAAGTTCTCCTTCACCTCCATCTTGCGCACCATGTAGTCGGCGGCGTAGAGGGCCATCGCGAGCTTCGCGAGCTCGGACGGCTGGAAGTTCATGATGCCGAGCGGGATCCACCGGCGCGCGCCGTTCACCTCGCGGCCCACGTGCGGGATCAGCACGGCGATCAGCCCGAGCAGCGTGACCACGAAGATCCACGGTGCGTACTTCTCCCACAGCGACAGCGGCAGCTGCACCACCACCAGCGCGGCGATGAACGCGACGCCGATCGACAGGAAGTGGCGCGTCAGGAAGTGGGTGGACTTGTAGAGCGTGAACTTCGGGTTGTCCGGCATCGCGACGGACGCCGAATACACCATCACCGCGCCCAGCGCGAGCAGCGCCACCACCAGCCACACGAGCGGCTGGTCGAAGTTCTGCAGCCGCACGGGCTGGCCGGTGGGGCCGCTCCAGTCGCGGATGGGCACGCTCGTGTCGCGCTGGAAGAGCGCCGTCACGCGCTCCTTCAGCTTGTCGAACCCGAACCGTTCGGTCAGCGTCGTCATGCGAGCGACCCTCCGCGGTCGGCCGCGATCGCCTGCACCTCGGTCACGAAGACCTCGGCGCGGTGCGCGTAGTTGCGGAACATGTCGAGGCTCGCGCACGCCGGGCTCAGCAGCACGGCGTCGCCTTCGACGGCACGCTCGAACGCCCAGCGGGTGGCGGCTTCGAGCGTCTCGTGGCGCTGCACGGTGACGTCGGTGCCCTGCAGCGCGGCCTCGATCTCGGCCGCGTCTCGGCCGATGGTGGCCACGGCGCGCGCGTGGTGGCGCACCGGGTCGCGCAGCGGCGAGAAGTCCTGGCCCTTGCCGTCGCCGCCCAGGATCACGACGAGGCGCGACGGCGCCTTGTCGGCGCCCAGCCCGGTCAGCGCGGCCACGGTGGCGCCCACGTTCGTGCCCTTGCTGTCGTCGTAGGCCTCGACGCCGTCGATGCTGGCGACGAACTCCACGCGGTGCGGCTCGCCGGTGTACTCGCGCAGGCCGTGCAGCATCGGCGCGATGGGGCAGCCCACCGCGGTGGCGAGCGCCAGCGCCGCGAGCGCGTTGGCCGCGTTGTGGCGGCCACGCACGCGCAGCGCGTCGGCCGGCATCAGGCGCTGGATCACGAGGTCTTCCTCCTCGACCACGGCGCCACGCTTGCGGCGCATCTGCGGCTCGTCGCTGACGAGCGCGCGCACGAGCCAGGTGATGCCGTTCTGCGTGAGCAGGCCGTAGTCGCCCGGGCGCTGCGGCGCGTCGAGCCCGAAGCGCACCACCTCGCGTTCGATCGGCTTGGCGAAGCGGCCCTTGCCCGGCACGGGTTTCGGGATCATCGCGACCACGAGCGGGTCGTCGCGGTTGATCACCATCACGGCGGCGCGGCCGAACGAGCGGGCCTTGGCCTCGGCGTAGGCGTCCATCGAGCCGTGCCAGTCGAGGTGGTCCTGCGTGACGTTGAGCACGGCGGCGGCCGACGGCTCGAAACCCTTCACGCCGTCGAGCTGGAAGCTGGACAGCTCGAGCACCCACACGTCGGGCAGGTGTTCGAACACCGGGCCCGGCGGGGGCGGCGGGATCAGGTGCGGCGGGGGGCCGCCACCGGTGATCTCGGCGTCGGATTCCTCGGCGGGCGGCGGCGCGGCGGCGGCGCGTTCTTCTTCAGCCGGTTCTTCCGCCGGTTCGCCGGTCGGTTCCTCGGCGGATTCGTCGACGGGCGCCTCCGCGGGCGGCTCGACCGGCACCTCGGCCACGGCGTCGGGCGCCTCGATCGCGGCCTCCGCTACAACAGGTTCGTCCGCGACCGTCGCGGCCACCACTTCGGGCTCCGGCTCCAGGTCGAGGAACGAGCCCAGCGTGTCGAGCATCGTCGGGCCGATGTTGCCGGCCACGGCCACGCGCAGGCCGGTGCGCTCGACGAGCTGGGCCGTCATCGACGTGGTGGTGGTCTTGCCGTTCGTGCCGGTGATCGCGAGCACCTTCGGCGCGTACTGCCGGTCGGCCTTCAGGTCGGCCAGCGCGGCGGCGAACAGGTCGAGTTCGCCGCCCACCGGCACACCGGTGGCGCGCGCCTGCGCGAGCATCGGCGCGATGCGCGGGTCGTTCGGCGCGAGCCCGGGGCTCTTGAAGACCATCTGCACGCCGTTGAGCGAGCGGTCGTCGAATTCGCCGGCGAGGCGGCGCGCCTCGGGCACCAGCTCGGCCAGCGCCGCGGCGTGCGGCGGGTTCTCGCGAGAGTCCCAGACGGTCACGGTCGCGCCGAAGCGCGCGCACCAGCGCGCCATCGCGAGCCCGGAATCCCCGAGCCCGAGCACCAGCACCGAAACGTCCTTCAGGTACTTCATCGTCCTACCGCAGCTTGAGGCTCGCGAGTCCCACCAGGCACAGCAGCATGGTGATGATCCAGAAGCGCACGACCACCTGGGTCTCGCGCCAGCCCGATTTCTCGAAGTGGTGGTGCAGCGGCGCCATCTTGAAGATGCGGCGCCCCGTGCCGTAGCGCTTCTTCGTGAACTTGAACCACGACACCTGCAGCATCACCGACAGCGCCTCGACCACGAAGATGCCGCCCATCACGGACAGCACGATCTCCTGGCGGGTGATCACGGCGATGGTGCCCAGCGCGCCGCCGAGCGACAGCGCGCCCACGTCGCCCATGAACACCTGCGCCGGGTGGGTGTTGAACCACAGGAACGCGAGGCCCGCGCCGGCCATGGCCGCGCAGAAGATCAGCAGTTCGCCGGCGCCCGGGATGTACGGGAACAGCAGGTACTTCGAGTACACCGAACTGCCCACCACGTACGCGAACACCCCGAGGGCCGAGCCCACCATCACGACCGGCATGATGGCCAGGCCGTCGAGGCCGTCGGTGAGGTTCACCGCGTTGCTGCTGCCCACGATCACGATGTAGGTCAGGATGATGAAGCCGAAGACACCGAGCGGGTAGCTGATGCTCTTGACGAACGGGATCATCAGGTCGGCCTTCGGCGGCAGGTCGTTCGAGAAGCCGCTCTGCACCCAGCGCAGGAAGAGTTCCAGCACGCGCAGGTTCGACGTCTCCGACACGCTGAAGGCGAGGTACAGCGCGGCCACGAGACCGATCAGCGACTGCCAGAAGTACTTCTCGCGCGAGGCCATGCCCTCGGGGTTCTTCTGCACCACCTTGCGCCAGTCGTCGACCCAGCCGATGGCGCCGAAGCCCAGCGTCACGAGCATCACGATCCAGACGAAGCGGTTGCTCCAGTCGAACCACAGCAGCGTGCTGACGGCGATGCCGAGCAGGATCAGCACACCACCCATCGTGGGCGTGCCGCTCTTCACGAGGTGTTCCTGCACGCCGTATTCACGGATCGGCTGGCCGATCTTCAGCGCCGTCAGGCGACGGATCACCCACGGGCCCATGGCCAGGCCGATCAGCAGCGACGTCATCGCCGCGAGCACCGCACGGAACGTGAGGTACTGGAACACGCGCAGGAACCCGAGCTGTTCGGGGTAGGTGTTCTGCAGCCATTGAGCCAGGCTAAGCAGCATTCGGTTTTCCTTGGATGTCGGAGGAGGTCGCGGGCGACAGCAGTGCCGCCACGACCTGTTCCATCTTCATGAAGCGCGACCCCTTGACCACCACGGCGCGGGCGGCGGGCGCCTGCGGCAGGGCGGCGACCAGGTCGGCCACGCTGTCGAAATGTCGGCTGCCGGCATACGCGCCGGCGGCATGGCGGCACAGCTCGCCCACCGTCCAGAAGTGATCGACGCCCTGCGCCTCGGCATAGGCGCCCACCTCCTCGTGGAAGGCGGGGCCCTGGTCGCCCACTTCACCCATGTCGCCCAGCACGAGCCAGCGCGGGCCCGCCATCTGCGCGAGCACGTCGACGGCGGCGCGTGCCGAGTCGGGGTTCGCGTTGTAGGTGTCGTCGACCACCGTGACCGGCTGGCCGTGCAGCACCGCCGTCTTGAGCTGCGAGCGGCCCTTGACCGGCTCGAAGGCCTCCAGCCCGCGCACGATGGCCTCGAGCGGCGCACCTGCCGCGAGCGCGCAGGCCGTGACGGCCAGCGCGTTCTTGACGTTGTGCAGGCCGGCGATGCGCAGCTGCACGGCGTGGAAACCCGCCGGCGTGTGCAGCATCAGCGACCAGTGGTCGTCGACCCATTCGGCGTCCGCCGTCACGTCGGCCGGGCCCTGCAGCGCGAAGGTCACGCTCGGGCGCGTGCCGGCGAGGTCGTGCCAGATGGGCGCGTACGTGTCGTCGGCCGGGTACACGGCCACGCCGGCCGGGCCCAGGGCCTCGATCACGGTGCCGTTCTCGCGGGCCACGGCCTCGACCGTCGCCATGAACTCCTGGTGCTCGCGCTGCGCGTTGTTGACGAGCGCGACGGTGGGCGCGGTCATGTCGGCGAGCCCGGCGATCTCGCCGGGGTGGTTCATGCCGAGTTCGACCACGCCCGCGCGGTGCCACGTGAGCGTGTCCTGGCGCAGGCGCAGCAGCGTGAGCGGCACGCCGATGTCGTTGTTGAAGTTGCCGACGGTGGAGAAGGCGCCCTCGCCCACCCAGGCCTTCAGCACGCTGGCCAGCATCTGCGTGACGGTGGTCTTGCCGTTGCTGCCGGTGACGGCCACGAGCGGCAGGTGTTTCTGCGCGCGCCAGGCCTTCGCGAGTTCGCCGAGCGCACGTTTGGCATCGGGCACCAGCAGGCCGGACAGGCCCGCTTCGGCGAGCCCCCGTTCGGCCAGCGCGGCCACGGCGCCGGCGGCCTTCGCCTGCGCGAGGAAGTCGTTCGCGTCGAAGCGCTCGCCGCGCAGCGCGACGAAGAAGTCGCCGGCCTGCAGCGTGCGGGTGTCGGAGTGCACGCGGGCGAGCGCCACCGCGCCGTCGCCGACGAGGGTGGAACCGGGCAGCAGCGCGTGCGCCTGGGCGAGGGTCATCATCATCGTGCGGCCCTCCGGGCCAGCGCGGCCTGAGCCTCGGCCACGTCGGAGAACGGGTGCTTGACGCCGGCGATCTCCTGCTCGGCCTCGTGGCCCTTGCCGGCCACCAGCACCACGTCGTGCGCCTTCGCGCCGTTCACGGCATGGGCGATGGCGGCGCGGCGGTCCTCGATCAGCGTGACCGGGGCCAACACGCCCATGCCGGCGGCGATCTGGCGCAGGATGCCGGCCGGGTCCTCGCTGCGCGGGTTATCGCTCGTGACCACGACGTGGTCGGACCGTTCGGCGGCGATGGCGCCCATCAGCGGGCGTTTCGTCGCGTCACGGTCGCCGCCGCAGCCGAACACCGTCCACAGCTGGCCGCCGCGGGCCTGGGCCAGCGGACGCAGCGCGTCGATGGCCTTCTCCAGCGCGTCGGGCGTGTGGGCGTAGTCGACCACCACCTCGGGGCCTTCGTCCGCGACCACGCGTTGCATGCGGCCCGGCACGGGGGTGAGCGACGCGCAGATGGCCGCGGCATCGGCCAGCGTCACGCCGGCGGCGCGCAGCGCGCCGATCACGGCCAGCACGTTGGCCGCGTTGTAGTCGCCGATCAGCGCCGTGTGCACGGCCACCGTGTGGGGGCCTTCGTTCAGCGTGAACGACAGGCCGCCCGCCTGGTAATGGATGTGGCGGGCCTGCAGCCGCGCCGCGTGGTGCGCCTGGGCGCTGAAGGTCCACAGGTCGAGGCCGCTGTCGTCCAGCTGGCGGGCGAGCGTGGCGCCCTGTTCGTCGTCGACGTTGATCACCGCCGCGCGCAGGCCCGGCCAGGCGAACAGCCGCGCCTTGGCTTCCCAGTACGCGGCCATTCCGCCGTGGAAGTCGAGGTGGTCGCGCGTGAAGTTCGTGAACATCGCGACGTCGATGCGGGCGCCGGCGAGGCGCTGCTCGACGATGCCGATGGACGACGCCTCCATCGCGCAGGCCTCGAAGCCGCCGTCGACGAACCGGCGGAACGCCGCCTGCAGCGTCACGGGGTCGGGCGTGGTCAGGCCGGTGGACACGACGGCCGCCTGCGGCGCCGCGGCCGACGGCGGCTCCCCGACGCCCAGCGTGCCGATGACGCCGCAGCGGCGGCCCAGCAGGCTCATCGCCTGCGCCACCCACCACGCGCACGAGGTCTTGCCGTTGGTGCCCGTCACCGCGAACACCTCGAGGTGTTCGCTCGGGCGGCCGTGGAAGCGGTGGGCGAGTTCGCCGGTGACCGACTTCAGGTCGGGCACCGCGGCGCACACCGAACCGTCGAGCGGGAAGGCGTCGGCGCCGTCGGCCTCGACGAGGCAGGCCACGGCGCCGTTCTTCAGCGCGGACGGCACGAACTGGCGCGCGTCGACACCGTAGCCGGGCCAGGCGACGAACGCGTCGCCGCGCTGGACGCGACGGCTGTCGGTGGCCAGCGCCAGCGCGCCGCGGTCGCGCAGCCAGGCGACGGTGGCGTCGAGGTCGCGGAGCAGGGTGAGGTTCGTCATCAGAAGCTCTCCTCCACCGCCGGCAGCGTCTGCGCGACGATCTGCGGGCGAACGTCGAGGTCGGGCTGCACGCCCATCGACCGCAGCGTCTTGCCCACCACCTCGCTGAACACCGGCGCGGCCACGTCACCACCGAAGTACTTGCCGTCGGTCGGTTCGTCGACCATCACGGCGACGATGATGCGCGGGTTCTTGATGGGCGAGAGGCCCACGAACCACGAGCGGTACTTCTTCTCGGCGTAGCCCTTGCCTTCCTGCTTGTGCGCCGTGCCGGACTTGCCGCCCACCGAGTACCCCAGCACCTGCGCCTTGGGCGCGGTGCCGCCGGGCGCGGCGGCGGTCTGCAGCATCTCGCGCATCTGCGCGGCGGTGTCCTTCGAGATCACGCGCACGCCGGGCACGCGGCCGTCGGGGCCGATCTCGGGGTTCTTCAGCAGCGAGATGGGCAGGATCTCGCCGTCGTGGGCGAACACGGTGTACGACCGGGCGATCTGCAGCAGGCTCGCCGACAGGCCGTAGCCGTAGCTCATCGTGGCCTGCTCGATGGGGCGCCACGTCTTGTACGGGCGCAGGCGGCCCGTCACCACGCCGGGGAACTGCACCTGCGGGCGCTGGCCGAAGCCGGCCTGCGTGAAGATTTCCCACATCTCGCGCGGCTGCATCGTCAGCGCGATCTTCGCCGTGCCGATGTTGCTGGACTTCTGGATCACCTCGGCCACCGTCAGGTTGCCGTGCGCGTGCGAGTCGGAGATGGTGGACCCGTGGATGGTCATGCGGCCCGGGGCCGTCTGGATCACGGTGTTGCGGTTGATGCGGCCGGTGTCCATGGCCAGCGCCACGGTGAACGGCTTCATCGTCGAGCCGGGCTCGAACACGTCGGTCACCGCGCGGTTGCGCAACTGCGCGCCGGTGAGGTTGCGACGGTCGTCGGGCTGGTAGCTCGGGTAGTTCGCCAGCGCCAGCACCTGGCCGGTCTGCGCGTCGAGCATCACCACGCTGCCGGCCTTGGCCTTGTGCATCACGACGGCGTCGCGGATGCGCTGGTACGCGAAGGACTGGAACGTGGCGTCGATCGACAGCTCGATGTCGCGGCCGTCCACTGGCGCGACGGGCTCGACCATGTCCTCCACGACACCGCCCAGGCGGTTGCGCACCACGCGGCGCGAGCCCTTGCGGCCCTGCAGTTCGTCCTGGAACGCGAGCTCGATGCCTTCCTGGCCGCGTTCCTCGTTGTTCGTGAAGCCGACGATGTGCGCGGCGGCCTCGCTGTACGGGTAGTCGCGGCGGAACTCCGACTGCATCGACAGGCCCTTGATGCCGAGCGCCATCACGTCCTTGGCGACCTGCTCGTCGAGGTTGCGGCGCAGCCAGACGTAGTTCGGGTTGTCGTCGAGGCGGCCCTCGAGGTCGGCCACGCTCATGCCGAGCAGCTTCGCGAGCTGGCGCCGCTGGTCGCGGTCGGCCGAGAACGCCTTCGGCAGCGCGGCCAGCGATTTCGACGGCACGCTCGCGGCCAGCAGCTGGCCGTTGCGGTCGATGATGCGCCCGCGGCTCGCGGCGAGCGGCAGCGTGGCCGCGTACCGCATCTCGCCCTGCTTCAGGAAGAAGTCGTTGTTGATGATCTGCACGTAGGCCGCGCGGCCCACCAGCGCCAGGAAGCCCAGGCCCACCAGGCCCACGAGGAAACGCGAGCGCCACGGCGGCGTCTTCGACGCGAGCAGCGGGCTCGTCGTGTACATGACGCTGCGCACGCTCGGCTGCGCCTGACGGGACGTGGTGTTGTTACCGCGGCTCATCGCGACACCCCCGACGCCGGCGCCGCGGCGTACGTGACGTATTCGGTGACGGCCGGCGTGGCCGTGCGCATCGCCAGCTTGTCGCGGGCGACCCGCTCCACGCGCAGCGGCGTGGCCTGCGACTGCTTCTCGGACTTCAGGCGCTCGTGCTCGATGTCGAGCTTGCGCGCGTCGCCCTGGGCGATGTCGAGCGCCGTGTAGAGGCGGCGCGCGTCGTACGACACGCGCACCAGGTACAGGGAGCTGCCGATGAGGGCGACGAGCAGCACGAGGTTCACCCGCGTCATGGCGCCACCCCCACGTCGGTGCGTTCGGCCACGCGCATCACGGCCGAGCGGGAGCGCGGGTTGGCGTCCACCTCGGCGTCGGACGGCTTCACGCGGCCCAGGGCCTTCAGGCGGCTGGGCTTGGGCTCGGCGAACGGCGCGCGGCGGTCGTAGACCGACTTGCTCTCGTTCGCGATGAAGGTCTTGACGATGCGGTCTTCCAGCGAATGGAAGCTGATGACGACCAGGCGCCCGCCGGGCGCCAGGAGGTTCATCGCGGCGCTCAGTCCCTGTTCGAGCTCCTCAAGCTCGGCGTTGACGAAAATCCGAAGAGCTTGAAATGTGCGCGTTGCAGGGTTCTGGCCCGCTTCTCGGGTCTTGACCGCACCAGCCACGAGGTTGGAAAGGTCTGTGGTGGTGCGAACAGGACTCCCGCCTTCGCGCCGAGCAACAATCGCCTTTGCAACCGAAACAGCAAACCGTTCTTCCCCATAGTTTTTTATCACCTCCGCGATCTGGCGCTCATCGGCGCGGGCCAGGAAATCCGCGGCGCTTTCGCCCCGCGACGTGTCCATGCGCATGTCCAGCGGCCCGTCGAAACGGAAGCTGAAACCGCGTTCGGGGTTGTCGATCTGCGGGGACGAGACCCCGATGTCGAGCAGGATGCCGTCGACCTTCCCCACGCCGGCGTCGGCGACGACGTCGGCCATGCGGGCGAAGGGAGCGTGATGAATGGAAAAACGCGGGTCATCGACCCGCGTGGTGCCCGCACTCGCCGCCGCCACCGCATCGAGGTCCCGGTCGATCGCCAGCAGGCGACCTCCCGGCCCGAGGCGTGACAGCAGCAGCCGCGAATGGCCGCCGCGCCCGAACGTGCCGTCGACGTAGGTGCCGTCGGGGCGCGTGACGAGCGCGTCCACCGCTTCCTGGAGAAGAACGGTGTGGTGGATGAGCGGATCGGCGGGGGCCATGGAGCGTTCAGCCCGTGAAGTCTTCCAGTGCGTCGGGCATCTCGGATTCGAGGACCTTCGCTTCCTGTTCAGCGTAGGCGGCCGCGTTCCACAACTCCAGCCGCGAACCCATGCCGATCAGCACGACGTCCTTGGTGAGGTTGGCGGCGGCGCGCAGCTCCGGGGAGATCAGCACGCGGGAGGAGGCGTCGATGTCGACGTCCATCGCACTGCCCATGAACACGCGCTTCCAGCCGTCGGCCTTCATCGGCAGGTCCATCAGCTTGTCGCGGAAGGTGTTCCACACGGGGCGCGGGAAGACGAAGAGGCAGCCACCGGTGCCCTTCGTGATGGTGAGTTGCGGGCCGGCTTCGGCGAGCAGCACATCGCGCTGGCGCGCGGGAACGGTAATCCGTCCCTTGGCGTCCAGCGTCAACGCTGACTGTCCCTGAAACCTAAAATTTGCCACGTAGACCCACTTAAGTGCACTTTCAGGCACTTTATCTGACGGTTTCCCCCACGTCAACGCGATATGTAAGAAAAAATCAATGAAATCAAGAACTTAGAAACGATTTGAAAGAGATCTGGTTACACCAAAATCGCTGTAGAAATAAGGACTTGCGAAGGGCTCTGAAAGTTTTGGCTTAGAAGGAAGCATCCCGCCGAGGAGGGAGAACCCCCATCGGAGCGCGGTGGGGCCGCGGTGGGAGATTCGCCCAGTCCGGGGGCCGGTCCGGCTGGCGCGGGGTCGCCGAAGCCCGTAAACTTGAGAATCATTCTTATTTGGACGGCGAAAACACGCCGTCGACGGGGGAGGCGGAGGCCATGTCGGGCGGCGAGTCGGTGCTTCAGCAGCAGGTGCAGGGGATGTACCGCAGCCACCACGGCTGGCTGTACGCCTGGCTGCGCCGCAAGCTCGGCTGCCCTCACCAGGCGGCCGACGTCGCCCACGACACCTTCGCGCGCATCCTCGCGTCCCGCGCGGCGCTGCCGGACCTGCGCGAACCGCGGGCCTGGCTGACCACCACCGCCCGCCGCCTGCTGATCGACCAGGCGCGGCGCGACGCCATCGAACGGGCCTTCCTCGCGGAACTGGCGCTCGCGGCCGAGACGCAGCAAGGGCATCCGTCGCCGGAGGACACCCTCGCGATGCTGCAGGCGCTGCAGCGCATCGGTGCGGCGCTCGAGGCCGTGTCCGACCGGGCGCGCCAGGCCTTCCTGCTGCATTACCTCGACGGCCTGACCCACGCGGCGGTGGCCGAGGCGCTGGGCGTTTCCACCCGCATGGTGCGCAAGTACCTCGTGCAGTGCCTGCTCGGCTGCAGGGACGACTGACATGGCCGGCACCGCGCGCATCGACCAGCAGGCGGCCGAATGGATCGTCCAGCTGACGGCCGACACCGAGGCCGAGCGGGCCGAGGCGCGTGCCGGCTTCGACGCCTGGAAACGCGCCGACACCCGGCACGCCGCGGCGGCGGCCCGGCTGGAAGCCTTCCTCGGCGACGTGAAGCAGGCCGGGCGACCCGGGTCGCGGCCCGCCCGGGCCGCCCTCGACGCCGCGCCCCGCCGCCGACGCGGCCCCGGGGCCGGCGCCGCCCTCGTGCTCGCCGCCGCGCTGGCCCTGCCGGTCGGCTTCGGCCTGGTCACTCACCCGCCCGCGTACCTCGCCGCCGACCTGCGGTCCGGCACCGGCCAGTGGACCACGCACACGCTGTCGGACGGCTCGCGCGTCACCCTCGACAGCGGCAGCGCCGTCGACCTGCACTTCGACGGCGAGCGCCGATCGATCGACCTGGTGCGTGGCCGCGTGCTGGTGGACGTGGCGCCCGACGCCGCGCGTCCCTTCGTGGTCCGCACGCCGCAGGGCACCCTCACCGCGCTCGGCACCCGCTTCACCGTGGCCCGCACCGACGGCGTCACCACGCTGACGATGCTCGAGTCGCACGTGCGCGCCCGCACCGGCGGCGACCACCCCGAGGAGCGGGTGGTGTCCGCCGGCGAACGGGTGCGGCTGGAGGCGGGCGGGCTGTCGCCCACCGAAGCCGTGGACACCGCGAGCGTGGCCGACGCCTGGGCCCACCACCAGCTCGTGGTGGGCGGGCGTCCGCTGCCCGAGGTGCTCGACGAACTCGACCGCCACCGCCCCGGCCTGATCCGCTACGACCGACGCCGGATCGAACACCTGCGGGTGTCGGCCGTGCTGCCGCTCGACGACCCCGACCGGGCCCTGGCGCTGCTGTCGGCCAGCTTCCCGCAGCTGCGCCTGCGCACGCTGACGCCGTACCTGCTCTGGGTCGACGCGCCGGCGGCGCCCTGAAAAAAAGCGCGGGCCGGTTCCGCTTTCGCGGGCTCGTCCGTCATGGAGATCGACAACCTCAAGAACGGAGATCGATCCCATGCAGTCCGCCCGCCGCTTCCCCCACCCCCTGGCCCCGCTCGCCGTGGCCGTCCACCTGGCGCTTCCGCTGCTCGCGACGGGGTGGACCGCCCCCGCGGCCGCCCAGTCCGACGCCCGCGACTACGACATCCCCGCCGGCCCGCTGGCCGACGCCCTGAACCGCTTCGCCCAGCAGGCCGGCGTGGCGCTGGTGGTCGACGCCTCGGCGGTCGAGGGGCAGCGCACCGGCGGCCTGCGCGGCCGCTACGGCGTCGAGGCGGGTTTCGCCGAACTGCTGCGCGGCAGCGGACACGCGGCGGGCCAGACGTCGGCCGGCTACGTGCTCGTGCCCGCGCGCCCGGCCGCGGCGCCCCCCGCACCGGCCCAGGCGCCCTCGCTGCCGGTGGTGAAGGTGCGGGCCGCGGCCGACGGCGACGCCCTGCCCGCCACATACCCCGGCGGCCAGGTGGCCCGCGGCGCCCGCATCGGCCTGCTCGGCAACGGCGACTTCATGGAGACGCCCGCCAGCGTGGTCGCCTTCACCGCCGACTTCCGCGACAACCTCCAGGCGCTGTCGGTGTCCGACATGCTCAAGTACAGCGTCTCCGCCCAGACCCCGCAGGCGGGCGCGATGCCCACCACCGACGTGATCTACGTGCGCGGCTTCAACATCGGGACGTACGACGGCACCTTCGACGGCCTGCCCGGCCTGCTCGGCCGCATGCCGCCGGTGGAGGCGGTGGAGCGGGTCGAGCTGCTGCTCGGCGCCAACTCGTTCGCCAACGGCCAGCCGTCGTCGACCGGCGGCAACATCAACATCGTGCCGAAACGGGCCGGCAGCGAACCGCTGTACCGCGTGGGCGCGACGTACCGCACCGAGAGCATCGCCGGCGGCACGGTGGACGTGGGCCAGCGCTTCGGCCCCGACCAGGCCGTGGGCCTGCGCGTGAACGCCGCGTACGCCGACGGCGACACCGAACTGACGGACGGCCGCCGCCGCGCGTTCTCCCGCGCCGTCGCCCTCGACCACCGCACCGACGTGACCCGCCTCACCTTCGACTACATGGGCAACGACCGGCGGCTGCCGGCCGAGACCTGGTTCGTGGTCAACCCCGGCGTCGCCATGCCCGACCCCGACCGCGCGAGCCGCGACTTCCGCCAGCCGTGGACCTATTACAAGGACGCCTGGGATGCCGCCGTGCTGCGTGGCGAATGGGACTTCGCCACCGACTGGACCGTCTCGGCGGCGTACGGCCGCATGTGGAACAAGGTCGAGCGCTTCAGCCAGGTGAGCGAGGTCACCAACGACGCCGGAGACATGGTCGACGCCTGGGGCGGCACCTTCGGCCACTCGAAACAGCGCCGCACCGGCTACGCCGGCGAACTCGTCGTGCGCGGCGAGCTGAAGACGGGTCCCGTGAAACACCGCCCGCGCCTCGGCGTGACCCAGTACGGCGAGAAGAGCGGCTACGACGCCGTGTACGACAACGGCAACCCGTTCGCATCGAACATCTACGCCCCGGTGCACTACCCCACGCCCGCGCTCGCCGGACCGGCGATGCCGTCGGGCTACGACAGCCGCACCCGCAACCGCGGCCTGTTCCTGAGCGACGAGATGCTGTGGTTCGACGACCGGCTGCGCGTGCTGATTGGCGCGCGCCAGGTGGAATACCGCTCGGAATCGCTGGACGGGGCGACCGGTGCGTGGGGCGGCGACCCGGCCCGGAGGAAATGGTCGCCCGCCTTCGGCGTGCTGTTCCGGGCGCAGCCGTGGCTGTCGCTCTACGCGAACCGCCTCGAGGCGCTGGAACCCGGCTACCGCGTGCAGTTCCCCGCCGCGAACGAGGGCGAGGTGCTGCCGCCGCTGCCGGCCACGCAGGTGGAAGTGGGCGCCAAGGCCGACTTCGGCACGATGGCCGTGACCGCCGCCTGGTTCGACATCGACAAGCCCAGCTACTTCCTGGACGCCACCACCGGCATCGAGGGCGCGAACGGCCGGCAGGTCAACCGCGGCCTCGAGCTGAGCGCGTTCGGGCAGGCGATGCCCGGCCTGCGTGTCTACGGCAGCGCCACGTGGATCAATCCGAAGATGAAGAAGACGGTGGACGGCACGTACGACGGCAAGGTGGCCGTGAGCGCCGCGCGGGTGCTCGCGAACGTGTACGCCGACTGGGACGTGCCGATGGCGCCGGGCCTCGGGCTGCTGGGGGGCGTGAGCCACAGCGGGTCGGTCTGGAACGACGAGGCCAACACGCAGAAGCTCGACGCGTGGACCCGCGTGGACGCGGGCGTTCGCTACCGCTTCACGGTGGGCGGCCGATCGGCCACCGTGCGGTTCACGGTGGACAACCTGCTCGACACGAACTACTTCGTCTCCGAACGCGGCACGATCTACTTCGCCCCGGGCCGCACGCTGGGCCTCGCCGTCACGGCCGACCTGTGACCCCGCGCGCCGTCCTCACGGCGCTGCACCGCTACGCCGGGCTCGCGATGGCGCTGTTCCTCGTGATCACCGGCGTGACCGGCGCGGCGCTGGCGTTCTACCCGGAGCTGGAGGCCGCGCTCAACCCGGAGGTGTTCGTGACCGCCCCGCGCGGACGCACCCGGCTGCCCACCGACGAGCTGATCGCGCGCGTCCACCGGGCCCGGCCCCGGCTGGAGGTGGAAGGCGTGAACCACGGCCCCACGCCGCGGGACACGGCCCGCGTGCTCGTGCGACCGCGCACCGACCCGGCCACCGGCCGCCCGTTCGACGTGGGCACCACCGAGGTGTTCGCCGACCCGTACGACGGCCGCGTGCTGGCCGACCGGCGCTGGGGCGAGGCCCGGGCCGACCGCCTGTACCTGATGCCCTTCCTCTACAGCGTGCACATGTCGCTGCACATGCCGGGGCGCGTGGGCGTGGTGCTGCTGGGCCTCGTCGCGCTGGTGTGGATGGTCGACTGTTTCGTGGGCGCGTGGCTCACGCTGCCGGTCACCGGCGGCGCGGGCTGGTGGAAGCGCTGGGCGCCGGCCTGGCGGATCAAGCGCGGCGCCGGGGCCACGCGGCTGAACTTCGACCTGCACCGCGCCGGTGGCCTGTGGTTCTGGGCCGTGGCTTTCGTGCTCGCGATGTCCAGCGTGGCGCTGAACCTCGCCGACGAGGTGTTCCAGCCGCTGCTGCGCGCCGTGGGCACCGTGACCCCCGACGCGTTCACCGCGCTGCCGGAGCGCACGCCCACCCCGCCCCGCCTGTCCCACGAGGCGGCCATCGCGGCCGCCCGCGCGGCCCTGCCCGCCGAATCGCGCGGCGATCCCGAGGGCTACGTGTCCTACCTGGGCGAAAAACACGCCTACTGGGTGGCCTTTGCCCCGGCCGACAAGGCGGACCGCTTCTGGATGCTGCGCTACGCCCACGTGTTCGTCGACGCCGACGACGGCCGCGTGGTGCACCTGCGGACTTACGCGGGCGGCACGGCCACCGACCGCTTCGGCGACCTGCAGTACCCGCTGCACAGCGGGCAGGCGTTGGGGTTGCCGGGGCGCATCCTCGTCGGGGTGTCGGGCCTCGCCGTGGCGATGCTGAGCGTCACCGGGGTGATCATCTGGTGGAAGAAGCGCCGGGGGCGCCTCGCCGCCCGGCGGCGCTCGACCGGCTGAGCGGCGGCCGGGTCGGCCACAATCGCCCCATGCCCCGCACCCCCTCCTCCCTCCGGTGACCTCGGTCTACGGCATCGTCGCGCTCGGCGCCGTGGTCGCCGGCTTCGTGCAGGGCCTCTCCGGCTTCGCGTTCGGCATGGTCGCGATGTCGTTCTGGGCCTGGGTGCTCGAACCCCGGCTCGCCGCGGTGCTGGTGGTCTTCGGCTCACTGGCGGGCCAGGTGCTGGCGGCGTTCCACGACCGGCGGCGGTTCGACACGCGGCTGCTCGCGCCGTTCCTGCTCGGGGGCCTCGCCGGCATCCCGCTCGGCGTGCTGCTGCTGCCGAAGGTCGACATCGTGTGGTTCAAGGCGGGGCTCGGCACCGTGCTGGTCGTCTGGTGCCCGGCCATGCTGATGGCCCGGCGCCTGCCCCGGGTGGGCCTCGGCAGCCGGTGGGCCGACGGGGCCGTGGGCCTGGCCGGCGGGGTGATGGGCGGGCTCGGCGGCTTCACCGGCATCGCCACCACCCTCTGGTGCACGCTGCGCGGGGTCGACAAGGACACCCAGCGGGCGGTGGTGCAGAACTTCAACCTGTCGATGCTAGCGGTGACGATGGGCACCTACCTCGCGACCGGGCTCGTCCGCCGGGACATGCTCCCGATGCTGGGCATCGTGGGCGCGGCGCTGCTGGTGCCGGTGCTGCTGGGCGCCCGCACGTACCGGGGGCTGAGCGAGCAGGCGTTCCGGCAGGTGGTACTGGGACTGCTGACCGTTTCGGGGGTGGCGCTGCTGGTGTCGGCGGTGCCGCAGCTGGTGGCGCGCTGACGTCATCCCGTACATGGACGCCCCTGTTTTGCAAGCACTTTGTTGGCATGGTCTGGCTGGGCAGGAAGAGAGTTGCACCCGTACATTCGGACTTTGAGTTGCGGCCGTGCCGCTGTCCATCATGGGT